>Ga0209087_1000704_pt1 | contig 20799 bp, 39 predicted proteins | sample S_130805_EF_Meta_FD_187321 | JGI IMG/M metagenome (GOLD analysis project Ga0209087, IMG submission 187321) | Freshwater microbial communities from Lake Simoncouche, Canada to study carbon cycling - S_130805_EF_MetaG (SPAdes) (version 2) | ecosystem: Environmental > Aquatic > Freshwater > Lake ... | reverse complement strand
ATACAGCGGGACCTGGATCCTCTGTATCGAGGCGTAGTTCGCTTCAGGGATCTTGAACGGCTTCGAGGCACCGAGCGCGAAGATTCCCTCTGGAGGTCCGCCAAAGACGCTCTCGCCAAAGATATCAACGAGAGAATCAGAGATGAGCACTTCAATCTCAGACTTCTCAGCTTTCGTGAGCTTTGGCGCATTCGCCACGCGGTCATAGGCAGACTGGACCTGGGAACGCAGCTCAGGAGAGAGCTGGCGTGGCCGCTTGGTTATGTCAGCCTGACAGAGGAAACGCACAGATTGCTGGGCATCATTGAGCTGTCTGGTAGTGTCTGGCGTGAGACGACCCGTGAACTCAACTGCGATTGGAATCTCACCGATCGCGTAATCGATGTAGTCAGGCCTGTCATCTGGCTTGATGACCTCAAACTGGAACTTCGTGTTTAGTGTGGCTGAGACAGGGCTGTTCCTGATCGCCTTTGCGACGCCCGAGATATCGAAGTTTGGTGAAGGCGCAAGACCCTTGTCAGAAGCATCTTTGAACCTGCCAAGCACCTGACCGTCCTCAATGATGACCTCAAGGAACTGACCTGCCAGCTTCTCTGTGTAGTTCATAAGTGGCTCAGAGCCGAGAATGTCTGAGAGGACGTTCAAGATGTCGTCCTTTGTCAGGTCAGGAATCCTTGCAGTTGCCTCAAGGATAGCGCGCACATAGCGCCTCAGAAGTCCCTCAGAGATCACAGTACCTCCCTGACAAACTGCCTTATGAGACCTTCACCAACTTTAGACCATTGACTGCGTGGGCATGACTGGGCGACGCTTGTTGCCAGAATATCGTAGATTTGATTTGCAATGTGAGTGGGCAGCGGTGGAAGCATCTCGACAAACGCCTCTCTCTCGCCAGTGCAGAGGAGGTTACGCATTTTAGTGCCGCTGATTTCCACCGTGGAAGCCCTCGGCACACCAACCTTCAAGATGGACTTGCCCAGCATTCCTGGGAATCTGTCGTGCATGTACTCATCAGGGTAGTTGCGCTCAATGTCTTCGTTATCCGAGTAGATGCTGACCACGACGTCTTCAGGATCTACTGAGACACCGACATATGGAAGCTGGACGCTACTGTGTCCAGAATCAAGTGCTTGCTTTAGAGCGTCCAGGACGTCGAACACGCATCGAATAGGAGAGTTTGGAATCCCATCATCTGGAGTCTTGACGAGGACGTTGCTGGGCATCTCTAGATTAGGTATCAGAAGCTCTTGCCAGATGTAACGCATGTCATCGCCGAAGACAGGTGTCTCACCTGCGACAGGAACCTCACGCTTTACTTTCTTCACGGTAGCAGACTTAACGCCTCTGCTCGAATAGGACACAAACACGACCGCCAAGTCGTTGTCCGGCGCTTCTTCGTGGAGTATCTCATCTCCCAGCACCCCAAGCGCGGCAAACTCCACTAGCATGTGGTGGCCAAGGTGGTATGGCTTGGCTGACATGGGGATCAATCCAATGTTCATCTCAGTTCCTATGAAGAGGCAACAAAGAGCTCGATGTCGACTGGCGAAGCGCTAGCAACAGCCTTAAGGTCCGTGAAGTTGACGTAGCTGTTGAATGTTGCGCCTGCACTCGAACCAGAGATCTGTGCGTTCGTGAACACGTAGGTCCTCTTCGGGTCTAGCTTCACATCAAACTGGTTCGAGCTCCCAGACATGAAAGAGAGCCTGACAAAGTTCTCATCGTCCAAGTTGCTCACTCGGCAGTACTTGATTCCAGTCGATGAGAACGCCCCAGCAGAAGGTGTGCCGCTGAGGCTCATGACAGTCACCTGTGTAGTTGGAACTGTGAAGATCCTCTGAGAGACTTCATTCACGCCAGAGACGTCAAACGCCAGTCTGGATCCGTACTCTTTTCCATTGAGAGTCACGGTCTCTCTCAACACGACATTTAAGTTTGCATTTGTGATAGTAGATGCCATCGTGTCTAAGTATCACGCTTCGGTGGAAAACCTCTGCTCAGGCGGAATCTCGAGAGTCTGTGGATCACAAGATGGAGACCTCAGCTTGAGCCACGAAACTTCTTCGTCGACAGCCTCCTGGCCTTCAACAGACTTGTACCACACTTTCAAGTTTGCGTCCCAAGAGTACCAGCGTCGCTTCAGGTCAGAGTTGAGATCTCGCGGGAAGCCACCAGCATAGACCCTGTACTCTGGCTTTGACGCGTTAGTCAACAGCTCCTTGAGACGGCTCTCCCTTCGAAGCAGGTGCAACAAAGCCGCAGTGTCAACATCTGCTCGGTGCGCGTCATAGAAGAAGCCAGACCACGCGCACAGGACTTCTAGTGCGGCAGAAGGACGGCACCAAGAGCGCCACTCAATCTGCTTCACGCTACAAGCCCAGATCGCCTTCTCTGTCACGGGAATCTCAGCACGGCTGAACTCCCTATCGATCGCACCTCGGTCGAACTTGGCGTTGTGGGTGATCACGAACTTGCACCGCTCGAACATCGAGCGGATCCAGCTCCAGTCGATTGTCTGACCCCTCACTTGCTCATCAGTTATCCCAGTGAGCTCAACGATCTCAGGACGAAGAGCCTCTCCTGGATCCTGGAAGAACATCATGGGCTTCACAATGCCAGTGACCTCAAAAGTCTCGGGGCAATAGTAGAAGGGTCTCACACTGAGCTGGATCACGCGATCTGTGTCGCCGAGTCCAGTCGTTTCCACGTCAATCACACAAGAGAGGATGTCACCATCTTGCTTCTTGCGAGCACAGGGATCTAGACCCTGGAACTTGTGGAGAGTAATCGTGTTGCCGTCTTCACTGACATTGCGCATCAAGCTTCACCTACGGTGTTCCAGAGTTTATCGTTAGTTGCGAGGAATGGAAATAGGTCATTCATCAGGAATTGATACAGCTCTTCCTGGTAGGGCGCAAACTCATCTGGAAGAGAATCGACCAGAGCGCCGGCAACGTCTTCATTGGACATGTTGCCGGCGATGTCTACCTCACTCCACTGCAAGATGCAAGAGCCCAACAGCTCTTCATCCCAGTCGAGTATCTCGAGGAGTCGAGTGTTGTGGCTTATTAGACCCAGCTGGTGAAACAGCTGGGCGAACACTTACTCTTCTCTCATGAGTTCAGATGCAGGAAGCTCGTGGATGGTGCCATCACCGTCTACAAGCCTGACCATCATCTTGGTACCCGCAGTACCCGTGGTGTGCCATGTGTTGTTCTTGATGTGGAACGTTTCCGTCACCACGCCGCGGAGCTTCATGTTGCTCCAGAGGAATACTTTGTCGCCAGGCTTGATCATGATGTAATGTAAACCTCAGGTTTAGGTTTGTTCAGGATCTGCTACGAGATTCGCAATCTCTTCCCTGATATAAGCTCTGAGTTCTAGCAAACCCATGCTCTCGAGGTAGTCTGCAATTCTCACGTTAGGTCTGGGCTCGTACTCGCCTTCTGGCCAGCCGCCGATCATCATTGGCTTATCGAGATGGAGGTTCTTCCTGTTGGCATTCTGATAGCGCTCTTCAGGCTGAGATCCAGCGCGCTTCTTACTTGCCATCTATGGCTCCGGCGCTCATGAGAAAGTTTCGAAGCTGCATCTTTCCAGCAGTTGAATCAAGAAACTGCTTGATGTCCTGATTGTTGTTTCCGATCTGCTCGACATCAGCGTTCATGGTCTTCTGCCATGTGAACACCGCTTCTGGATCTGCGCTGAATCCGATAAACTCGAAGGTCTCCATGCACCTAATAGCAATCTGGAGGGTCATGTAGTGCTGGCCCGTGACAATGACGCCGCACTTCTTGTCCATAATTGGATTGGGCTCATTGTAGACTGTTCTGCGATTCTCTAGGGTGTTGAGCCTCTCTATGATTGTCTGCATGAGAGCTGTGTGAGAGAGCCAACGCGCAGAAGTGGACCACAAGACCACATCAGCCCACTGAATTCCGTCATAGATCTCTGGCATCTCATCAACGCCGCCAAACTTGTCTGGATCTTTCACGGAATTTTCATGGGCCCAGCACCGATATGGGCCAGACTTTGGATCTCCACAGTGCTTTCCACCTGAGCCATAGCAAGAGAGGTTCTTGACTATGTGGAGCTTATTGGCATCGATGTATTTGACTTCGTGACCAAGCTGCTTACAGATCATTAAGGCGCGCCCTAGAACAACCCTGCTCGTGGAGTTGTTCTCATGTGTGGTAGTGCTTACGCCGAGTATTTTCATGTCTATAACTATTTCTGCTGCCGGTCTTTGTTCTTTGCCCTAAGAAGCCAACTACAGGGAACTTGTTCGTAGACCGTTCCTGCTGCCATGATGTCAACGCAGATCCTGAGGCTCTTCGCAAATTTGCTCTGCTGCTGAGCTTCATATGGACCCCTGACCACTATGAACACAGTGTCAATGTCAACATCCAGCGCTAATGCGACCTGTGCATCCGCAACGACCACAATATCGCTGGAGTTGATAGCCACTACTCTCCAGTCTCTTCAGCTTGCTGTCGTTGCTTCGCGAGCTTCTCAAACTCCTTCATACGCTTCGCATCTCGCTTCTCGCATATCTCCTTCACAAAGAGGCAAGCTTGCGCATAGTCAGCGCTGAAGATATTAAGATTGTCACGTAACCAGTAGCAATAAGCGCTCTCAAGCATCGTGTCCCATGGGTCAATGCTGGCATCGATCTGATCGATCCACTTCTTGATCGCAGGGCGGCTAACCTCCGTTAGCTTCACTGGGCACCGTCCAGAAGGGATCAAAATCTCAGACGGCATTCCTGGAATCTGCTTGCAGTCTTCTTTCTTAGGAAGCTTTGAAGTATCAATCTTCTTGACTCTGGCCATGCTACTCCTTGGTGTGAATTTGATTGCGGTACTTGAGAACGGCAAGCTCCTTGCCCTTCGCCTCAAGCATAATATCCAGATCGTGACCGTGATCATCGATCGTGTCGTAGATGTACTCAGAGTGAGTCTGGGGCGTGCACTTCACGCCTTCCTTCTCAGACATCGATTCTGAGTAGTGGCAAGTCGGCTTGATGTCGCCCCAGGTACTGATCGCCATGGCAAGAGCCTCAGCCTCAGTGAGACCGCCAGTACAGAACTTGTGGTGGTGGTAGTCGAATACGATGGGAACGCCATGCCGCTTGAAGACCATCTCGTAGAGGTCCTTAGTGGAGTAGCAGTTGCCTTTGTCATCGTTCTCTACCGTGAGGCGAGACCTCACGCTTTCGCTGAGCTTTTCGAAGTTCCGGGACCAGCGGTCAACTGTGGCCTGCTTGTCACCATGCACGCCACCAATGTGGATGTTGATCTTGGCACGGTGATCACGAGGCATGCCGAGCGCGTCCATGATGAGACCATGACACTCAAGGTCCACGATCGAACGCTCGCCTGTGAGCTCGGTAGGAGAGCCGAGACAGTTGAACTGTCCCGGGTGGAAAGAGAGCCTGATGCCGTTCTGGCGAGCGATCTCACCGGCGAGCTCGAGATTGGTGCGGATCTCGCTCCAGTCTGGAAGCATATCGACGCTGTACTCGCTCATCCAGGGGATGATGTTGGAAGTCATCCGGTAGAGCCGAATGTCATGCGCCGCGTTCCACTCGAGGACGCGACACAGCGTCTCTGTGTTCTGGACGCCACACCACGAAGCCTTCTTGATGCCGTTCTTCTCCCAGGACTTCTTGAGCATCGTGCGAACGTTGCCCTTTTCGCCAAGGGTCATGTTGATGCAGGCATAACCGAGATTCACTGCCATGCTACCTCCAGCATGCTAGGAATGTAATACGGTGGGGAGCATATTTACACCCTGAGACGCACATGAAAACTACAAAATCTACAGGCACCAGCAGAAATGTTCAGATCAGAGCCTTGCTTGAAGCACTCAAGGAGGAGGATGATGCTGACATAGTCTTCAAGAAAGAAGATCCAAAGCTCTACTATGCCGCAAAGAGGGCCAAGAAGAGCAATAAGAACGTGATCACCAAAGATGGTCCTGGAAGCGGTGAGGACGACAGCGTCCTTGTGAAGAAGGGAACAAAGGCTTCTGACCTCGAAGAGATGTCTGAGCTTCTTCGCCTCTCGAGCGAGAAAGACTTGGTAGAGGCGCTTCGAAAGAGCATTAGAATGGCTAGGAGAAAGTGATGCAAACTGGAAATGTACGTGAGCAAGCGCTCATGGAGCTGGCCGGAAGGCTTCGTGCGATGAACCTCTGGTTCCACGGTGCTCACCACCTCACCAAGGGAACAGGCTTTTCTGGTGACCACGTCAATCTGTATGGAACGATCTACACTGGAATCGGTGATAGCATCGACGGCACGATTGAGAAGGCCATCGGTCTGTCTGGATGCGAGGGCGTCGCGTGTCCTGTGTCTATCGCATCTTGTGCACTGGAGCACCTCCACACATACCAGTCTCCTGTTGACTGCAATGCGTTGGCAATTGCCGCGGCTGGCAAGAAGATCATCGAAGACCACCTGCAGTTCCTCGATGGAACCTACAAGGTTCTGAAGTCACAGCGCCTCCTGACGCTGGGTCTCGATGACTTCATCATGGCTCAGGCGAACACCTTCGAGACCTACCTCTATCTACTTGGCCAGAGGGTCAAGGCAGAGCTAGACTGACCGTTCAGGCCAGTAGATGAACTCGATGAAATTGCCGTAGGGATCCCGTGCGTATGAGTACTGGCTCCCATCTCGGTGCGTGCCCATGTGAGCCGTCTTCGGGAGATCTTCTGGAGTCGGCACCGTGAAGGCGACGTGGTTCGGGTGCTCGTTCTTTGAGAGGGCGAGCTTGGAGCCAGCGACGCTGAGCATGGCCCAGGTCTCATCCTGGTACTCGACCTCTGCATCCAGGTTCAACTGATACCACTTGACGGCATCCGGAATGTTGTCTACCTTGTGCGCTACGTGGTCGATACCAGAGAGTTTCACTTCTTCTTACCGGGTCGATAGTCTAGGTTTCCAGTCTTGATTCCGAAGCTGAGCTGGTGTGCCCTCTCACGTCCAAGAGAGATCTCAGCCTGCTCCAGGATCTTCATCACATCGGGGTAGTCAACGCCCATTCCCAGGTAGTCTGAGATTGGGTATGAAAGCGCCTCAGCCGCCATGTCCACGGGAAGGCAGTAGGTGTTGAGCGCTGTCTCGATTATGGTCTCGATCTTCATTGTAGTGTCTCCGAGACTAACTATTCTTCAGCAGAAGTCGATTGGCGCTGGGAGCTTTGAGTCGATCCAGATCCAGAACCTGTTGCGGATCTTTTTCGACTTGTCGCTGAAGTAGAAGCAGGCGTTGAGCAGCATTAGAGCTTTCCGTTGTTCCTGAGTTCAAGTAGGATGCAGACCACAAGGAGTGAGCTGCTTGCCAATAGTCCACAAAGCCATCCGCCCTCGACCATCATGTCTCCTCTGGGTCATCCAAGTTGTAGATGGAGAAGTAGGCTAGCACTTCGGGCTGCGTCCAGTTGTTGCTGTGGAGGAGATCATCATACAGGTCATTGAACGATTTTTCATCGACGACTCCGTCCTGTATGAGCTGGTGCTTGACATGGACCGTGGCTGTCTTGAGCTCTGAGGGTCCAAGTGACTGGTACTTCCTCAGAGCATATCGAAACATCCGCTCTTTCTCTTCGTTGTTCATGCTGACCTCCTTACTCTGTAAATAGGTCAGGACCGCGACTTCACCCTCATCTTCTTCCGCCGGCGGACTTCGTCCTTGGAGAGGTGGGCGCTCTTCGAGACGCGGGTGATCTTCGGCGTGTCCATCGAATCAAGGGACTCTCTCAGCTCTCTGATCTCCTGCCGGCGCTTGTTGATCGCCCGCTTTATCATACTGGCCTTGAGGTTGCTTATGCGTGAAGTATAGAGCAGCCCGTCCAGGTGATCGATCTCGTGCTGGACAACGAGCGACATGGGCGGCTCGAAGACAGCCGATTTGATGTGGCCATCTGCATTCCTGTACTCGAGCTCGATGGTGTGGGATCTCGTAACTTTTGCAGAGCTGTACGGAAGAGAGGCGCACACCTCAGTTGATTCTGCGGAGCCCTCAGAGGAAAAGATCCTCGGGTTGTATGCAAACCAGGTCGTTAGGCTCTTGGTGCAATCAGATGGATCTGGGTTGGTCTGACCCACCGCAGCGCAATTGATGATGAAGGCACGGACCCCGAATCCAATCTGTGGCGCAGAGAGAGAAGTTCCTCCCTCGACCCGCAGCGTGTCTTCGAGGTCCGTGACCAGGTCTGCGATGCTGAGCGCGTCGACTTGAATCTCATCAGATCTCGCTTCAAGAGACTTTGATGGCCAGGTGACGGCTCGGCGGTACATTACTCGACCCCGATCTTGGCTTCGACGGTGTCGAGGATCTGCTCCATGTACCCCTCAGAATCTCCGAGCTTCGCCTTGATCTTTGCGATCTTGATCGCAGCCTGGACTGCCTTCATGTCGAGCTTCTCCTTGTACTCATCGATCAGCATCTTGCGATCCTCAGAGAGGAGCTTGGCCTCGTTCTCAATGGAGGTGAGGCGCTCAATGAACTCTTCAAGAGTGGGGTGTCCGTTGCTCATTTCTGTCTTTCCTTTCAGTTGCTAACGTTGGTGGATGCGGGACTTATCATCCCATAGTAGAATCACTTTGCCTTCAACCAGGACGCACGACATTGTCTTGTCAGAGTCCTGCTGTCTTTCTATCACAAGACCAAGCATTGGTTTGTCACACCTGTAGAAGATGTCCCTAGAGTCACCCTCTATCAGGTACCTCCCTGGTGGAACTTCCACCAGACAGCCTTCTTCAGTTGAACTCGCCATCCTCTGGTTCGACGAATTCAGTGACAGTATTGACCGCGCCGCAAGCTTCACACTGGTAGGCGTTAGTCTGAAGATGCATTGCAAGGATCGCATCGATGTCATCGATCTTCTCCACGAACTCATCCCACTCTTCGAAGGTCACCGTGAGGGCGATCGGACCAAATGGGATTGTGAGCTTCTGGTTTTCCTTATCGATCACGAGCCCTGGAGGTAGTTCATTCGACATTGTCTTTCCTCTTGGCAGCCTTCACTGCCGGTGCGGTGTCAACTGCTGGAGCGGGATCGGCTGGGGATTCAGTCGTGGTTGCCACCTCAAAGAATGGCTGTGCTTCCGACTCTGTCGGAGCAATTGCCCCAGTGGGTCGAAATGCCTCGACCAGCTCTGCGTAGCTCTTGACGTTCTGGTTCAGACAGAACTCGACAAGAGTCATTCGCTTTCTCGCAAGATAGAACTGCCAACTCACCATGCTACACCTCAGCCGTAAATATCGTCAAGAATCTGCTGGACGCAGGACTGGAAGCGCGGGTCCTGCGAAATCTGGCGAGCATCATTGCTCCCGTACTTTGCCGCGATCGGCGCCGCAAGCTTCTCCATAGCGCGGAGGAAGTTGTTGCGCGCGGTGGAGTGATTCATCTCATCTCCCTGCGCGGTCATGATCTCGGCAATCTCACGGTACCCGAGGCAACCGTCATCGGACGAGACAGTGGCGTAGCCGAACTCGGACTTGTGACCCTTGGGCATGGACATCAGTTACCTCCAGCGCGGGCATTGAGCACCGCAAGTTCGCTCTCAGTGATGGGGAAGTCGACATGGTTGGTGGAGTCTTCAGTGAGACCGAACCGGAGGCGAAGAACCTTTTCCTCACGGGGAGTCAGGGTCTTCAGCGCCTGGCGAATCACCTGGTTCAGCCCCTTGCGCTCGAGGTCACCCTCGATATCGCAGTCCTCGTCGGGGATGACCTCGTAGAGGCGACGACCCTCGTCATTGCCGTGGGAGGACACCTCGTCAAGCGACACGGTCATCTTGGCGCTGGTCACAAGGGAGTTGAGCGTGTCAACCCGGACGCCGAGGAGGTCAGCGAGCTCTTCGTTGGTGGGCTCGACACCGAACTCCTCGGCGTATTCCTTCTTCGCGTTCTCCATGCGCCACAGGAGGCCACGGGCATGGGTGGGAAGCTTGATGGACCCGGACTGGTTTGCCACGTGCTTGCGCACGGACTGCCGAATCCACCAGCATGCGTAGGTGGAGAACTTATAGCCTCGTCGCCAGTCGAACCGATCGACAGCCTTGATGAGGCCGACGCTCGACTCCTGGATCAGGTCCTCGAGGTTGCAACCCGTCTTCGAGTACTGCTTGGCGATGCTGATCGCCAGTCGCAGGTTCGCCTCGATCATGTGAGCTCGTGCAGACTGGTCACCCTGCTCGATTCGCTTCGAGAGAGAGACCTCCTGCTCAGCCGTCAGAAGACTGCGCTTGCCGACCTGACCGAAGAAGGTTTCGAGGCTATTCATTTAGTCCTCCAGCGTGTAGCTGTCGTCGTTGGTGTTGTCGTAGTAGCCAGAATTGGAACGCGGGTTATCTCGCAGCCAACGCTCGTGGGCAACGTGGCGGGCTCGCCGAACCTCGATCTCTCGGCAAATGTAGCAATACTCAATCTCAAGCTCGTGGCGCTTCTCTTCAGAAGTACGACCGCCGCGGATCAGATTGCTGAGGTTTCGGTAGCGGCGGTGCAGCTCGTCATCGCCCATGTAGTTCAGGATTTCCTGGGTGAGCTTCATTGATTCTTCTCGTGGATCTATTAATCAGGTTTTTGTAGTTTGAACAGGCTTCAGATCAAAGTTTCAACTTTTTCGTTTTCGCAATTGTCCTCCACGATTGCGCAGCCGACGGAAAGCAGAGAAGCCGCGGCAGATGTTGAATTTTCTAGTGCGCAACGCACAACCTTGAGCGGGTCGATAATGCCTGAAGTCATCATGTCCACAAACCTCCCCGCTCTAGCATCATATCCCTGACCACTCGGTAGTTCAAGCACTTTGTTGAGTACGACCTCAGCGCTCTGTCCACCGCAATTCTTTACGATCTGCATGAGTGGCGACTGGCACGAACGCTTGATGACGTCAACTCCAGCGCTGAAGTCCCTGGAGGCTCCCTCTGGATAGCCAATAAGGCTACTTGCTCGGACCAGAGCGACGCCGCCTCCCGGCAAGAGACCCTCTTCAACCGCGGCTTGCGTCGCATGGAGAGCATCTTCGACACGGTCCTTGCGCTCGCGCATCTCAAGCTCGGTAGAGCCACCGACTCGCAACACCGCAATTCCACCAGAGAGTCTAGCGAGGCGGCGCAGGATGACGTCAAGCTCATCCCTGCCGATTCCCGGCGCGCGGGACTGTTCTCTCAGAGATTCTACTCGAACAGCGACCTCAGGATTCTCGGTATCGACGCCGACAAAAACAGCGCGGTTTCGATAGACCTCGACTCGCTTGCAGCCACCAAGCTTATCAGACTTGGCTGGGATAGATTCTGCCGCCGAGATGACGGTTGTCTTGAACAGGAGGGCGAGATCTTCGAAAGCCTCGACTCGTGACTGGCCGAACTCTGGAGGCCTGATGACACAGATCTTGATGACGCCCTTGAGGTGGTTGACTATCATTGCCTTGAGCGCGTCGCCATCGACCTCATCAGCAACAATCAGCAGAGGACGATTCTCTCGGTGGATATTCTCCAGCAGTGGGACAACATCAGAGATGTTGGAGATCGACTTGTTCACCAGCAGGATTCGTGGATTCTCCAGCTCGCACACTGACCTGTTGTGGTTGGTGACAAAATAGGGACTGATGAAGCCCCTATCGAGCTCAAGTCCATCCACGACATCGAGGCTGGTGTCGAAACCCTTGGCTTCCTCAATGGTGATAATCCCGTCACGACCGACAGAGTGCATGGCGTCTGCAAGCATCTGGCCAATGCTTCGGTCACCGTTGGCAGATATTGTACCGACGCTCACAATCTCATCTGTGGAAGTCACAGTCTTCGCCAAACCCCTGAGCTGCGCGATGGTCTCTCTGCTCGCCCAGTCCATTCCAGCTCTGAGCTCTGCACTCGAGTACCCAGCTGCAAGGAGCTTCAAGCCCTCTGAGAAGATAGCCTGCGTAAGAACAGTAGCTGTCGTAGTTCCGTCACCTGCCGTCTCAGCGGTCCTGCTTGCGGCTTCCTTGACCATCTGAGCGCCGAGGTTCTTGAACTGCTCGCGGAGATTGATTGCCTTTGCAACAGAGACGCCATCTTTGGTGAGGACTGGCGGCGCGCCTGGGCGCTCAATAACGACGTTCTGTCCACTTGGACCCATCGTGACCTTGACAGCATCTGCTAGCAGGTTAACACCCGCTAAGATCTCTTTGCGAGCGTCTGCATTGAACAGCAGGCTCTTGTTTGTTTCACTCATCCCTTCAAGAGCCTCTTCGACTCGAGTATGGTGAGGTCAACGCCCTCAAGAATTCTCTTGGTGCTGCTCACAACATTCTGAGCAACGATCAGGTCTCCAGATCGAAACGCAGTCTCATTTGCTTGAATCAGGCCGAGGTCTCTCAGCCGCTTGATCTCTTCAACAGTTAGCTCTACCATTACTACTCCAGTGTCTTGAAGGTATTCACGAATGTATCCCATGACTTGTCCGATGTAATCGACTTGAAGCCGAAAGACTGGAACAGGTCGCGGACCTCATCGTACTTGTGCTGAGATTCCCAGAACACAATCTGGTCAGCGTGGGGACGGAGGTCGTGGAAGGTGATGAGGAACTTGTTGCGATCGAACTTCTCGTAGAAGTCGACGCCAGACTGGAGGAAGTTCTCCAGCTTGGCACGGTCCTGCACCATGTCAAGAGCGCGCTTGTCACCGATGCCCTTGAAGCCCTCAATGTTGTCGCCGCCATCGCCTCGGAGTGCCTTCCACACAACATAGTCGTGGTCAGGAGCCGGGACCTGGTCCTTCTTCACCGGGTTGTAGAGGACAAAGTTGTCACGGCGGTTGTAGATCTGGATGAAGTCTGTATCGGTGCTCACAACCGTCACCTGGTCATCAGCGTGCTTGTGCTCAGCAAGGTAGCTGACGACGTCATCGCACTCGAAGTCACCGTGACGGACCACGCTCACCGGAAGCTTGTCCTTGAGAATGTCGGTGATCGTCTTCCACTGCGTCCAGAACAGCTCGTCCTTGTCGCTTACGCGGGTACCCTTGTACTCGGAGTACTCAGCCAGCCGCGCGACGGGTCGACCCTCGAGGACGAAGTAGACCTTGTCAGGAGAGTGGTCGGAGATCTGGGCGCGTAGGGAACGGAAGAACGTGTACACCACGCCGTTCGGGTCCTTCTGCATCCAGACAGGAACCGAGTACCGGGCCCGCATGATGAAGTTGAGGCCATCAACGATCAGAATCTTCTTCATGTTACCCCTGGCGGAGAATTCCGACCTGTCCATTACCGAGATCGACTCGGATGACATCTTCGTCGGAGAGCGTTTCGTTCACGATGGTGTTTTCCATCGTGTTAGATGTAATCACCTCTGGGCCAGGTGAAAACTGCTGCTTGGCCATATTCTTTGCGGCGTTGATGATTCTGTTTATGCCGTCGCTAGCATTCTGGAGGAGCTCAGATCTTAGGGCTTCGACGTCAGTGTAGATCGACGCATCCAGCTCTGAGAGCTCAAATGACTCTTCTTGGCCTGGAAGCTTGCAGTGATATGTCACCTTCTGACCAGATAGCGTCCTTGTGACCACTTCTTCGCAGATCTGCGCAGGAAGAATCTTAGTCGACTTTGCGACCTTCAAGTAGATGATTTGACCGACGTGATAGTTCATATGATTGCCTCGAGCTTAAAATTTACAGCCTTGCGCGACTTCCAGGTCTCAAGGGACTTGTTGAGCTGCCTTATCGCCGAATTTCGAGTGGACGGTGTAGTCAGAAGCTTCTCTTCAATTGCCTTGATCTTCCCGGCGGCGGCAAGCTCATGGGAACCTAAAAGGACATGACACTTCTGCATTGCACGCTCGATGTTCATGTTAGCTTTGTTCCTGGAACCCTTACCTGGCAAATTGAAATCATCTACAGTCAGGTTTTCAAAGTGCAGCACTGCAAATTTCTTGAAGTCCTCGTCGCATAGCACGTAGAGGTAGTCTAGGCTGCCCTTCTTCTTGAGCGTTACGTAGTCTGTCTGCAGGCGCCATGCACCAGTCTTGTGTGCGCTGGTGATCTTGCACTCAAGCTCTCGACTAATCTCAGGGATCGAGATATCAGGCTGTCCAGTTGTACCATCAGTCTTCGTGCTAGGGTACGCCTTCGCGAGCTGGTCAGCAAAGTACTTCTCTTGCGGCTTAGACATCAGGATGTTCCTTCGACCAAGGTCATCCTGGACATCCATTCCGTGCGAACTATAAACTCCTCGAAGAACGCTGTAGAAATTTGCCATGCCATAAACGGCAGAGCGTGCCATTTCGCGGGTCAAGTACATCTGATTCCTGTGCCTTGTGGCGCTCAGGTTAATTGGAAGTGACTTTGTTTCTGATGTTCTGAGTGATCTTCGCGCCCTTTGCGACTGCGTCCTTCATTGGAAGGAGCCCGAGGGCACCACGGACTTGATCGTATATCTCTAGTGGGAGATTGTTCTTCAGTGCGGACATATCGGCATATTGGTGCAGATCCATGTCCATGACCGGCATCTCCTCGCCCTCTGGACCAGGCTCAAACTCACCGGTCTCGCGGGTCTCAAAGATGAAGATGACCTTGGGCATCTCCTCACCTTCTGGAACTTGGATGAATGGGATATTGGAACTGATGCCATCCTGATTCTCTTCATACAGAATCTCAGGTATCCAGTTCGACGGTGCCTTTTGCTTGCTCATTTGAACTCCTGCGAGATCATAAGCAGTTGACAGTTTTAGTTTAGGCCTTGATAGAGTTTAGCTTCTGCAGCGCTTCCCTGGACTTCAAGTACGAATCATAGATCTTCGTGCCCTCAAGCTGCTTTCTGGTAGGCTCATCTTTGTATTGACTCTCGATATCAATGTCTTTGAACGCTTCTTTAGCTTGGCTCTTCATTTGCTCAAGCTGATTTGCGGTTCCAGAAGTCAGAGCCTGCATAGTCTTTCCCCACGCTGCTTTCTTGAGCTCTTCGTCTATGAGCTTATCGTTTATGACCAGGTCTTTCTGTTTTTCCTTCATCTTCTCGAGCTGCTTCTTTGCAGTCTCTCTGGACTTTGGATCGGCAAGCAATTTCTTCAAGTCCTCTTGGAAAGCCTTTGGTAGATTCTTGTATCCCTTGATCTCAGCTTTATCATTCTTCTTTTTCACAGAAGCTTCAAGCTTGCTAATGGCAGCCGTGAGCTCTCTTTCATCTTTGACTTTGCTGAGCGACACTATGAACTCTGCCTGAGGAACTATGCCCTCGATAAACTTCTGCGTTTCAGTGTAGTTCTTCAGAAGGTCTTCGCGCATCTTCTTGAACGTGGCTGCTAGAGGTCCAGTATCAACTGCTTTGTTGAGATCGTCGATATTTTCTTTTTCACCAGGAACCACGAACGGAGCAGAGAGCTCCACGTCGATAGATTCTGTGAAGAGTGCCTTGAGGCGTGAGAGTATTCCAGCGCCCGGAGCTTGAATAGACTGATATGTCTGCATAGTAGAGAGACTTTCAGCATCGGCACCAGTTGCGGCTGGCGGCAGATTCTTGAAGCCAGCTTCCTTGAAGAAGGCTTCGACATCTCTTGTGCCATGCTGCGAGAAGTATAGTCCCGTGCTTCCAAGAACATAAGCTCCTGGATTCATGATGAAGAGTGCCAAGTTTAGCTCTCTCTGCGGTCCAATTAGATCCTCAGTCTTCTGGGTGAGCTCTGCGACTCGAGAATCATGCAGGGCTTTTATGTTCTCTCTCTCAGCTTCAGTCTCAGCGTTTAGCATCCGGATTGTGTAGAGGACGCTATTGATAACAACCTGCGTCTGGAGCTTGATCACCTTGAAGACATCTACCCAAGGCTGGACGAACGCATCCCAAAACTCGCTCGGAGAAGCGTGTATGTAGCTTTCTTCCTTGAGGAGCTTTCTCTCTTCCTCGAGGATCACTCGCATAATCAGTTCATCGACGTATTTTCTGCTTTTCATGTCTCTAACTATGCTAGAAAGAACGGAAGAAGAGCAGGCTTTGTCTCATTGAGAGGCTTCTGGAACTTGAGCATTCCGACGGCACGGTTTAGCAGAGAGAAGGTGCCAGTCAGCTTTATGGTGTTCTGGCCCCACTCGAACACGATCCCCTCGATTGGAGAGACCTCAAGTCCAAGCGAGTTGATTCGCGAAACATAGCTGTCAAATCGCTTCTTGGAATCAGGCGGCAGGGCTGACTCACTGGCGCACTTGATAAGAGTGGTCTCATAGAGGTCAACGATTCGATTTCGCTCTGCCTCGTGGTCAACAATCAGACCAGACTTGACGTTGGCGAGGTACCTGGAACCGAACCTCATGAAGCAAGCTTCAAGCGGTCGAAGAACTTCAGCCATCACCTTTGGCGCATTGTCCTTCTTGCACACCGCTGAGATTGCTTCGTACTCACGGAGGGTACAGAGCTTCTTGATGTCCTTCAGCGGCAAGTGACCACTCTCTTCGCAAATATTTGCAACTGCTAGCTCAAGCAGGTTGTCACTAAGCCCCCGAAGAGATGTAAGCTTAAGCGATTGCTTTACGAAGTCCCTGACCGCATGATCTTCACTCAGTCCAGAGGAAGAACAGATGGTGTCAATCGCAGTGATGGACTCAGTGAGGATTCCATCGCCACTGACGACTGGAAGGCTCAACCTAATTGGACCGCGGCAAGACCAGCCAGTGCCAACCACGCTCTCGATTGCGTGCATCTCTCTGAGCAAGTGGCTGAACTGCTGGCTGAGATCCGTCTCAAACTTCTTCCCAGCAGAATCAAAGGAGACTGCTCCATGAAGAACTACGACGTTGGAATCATACTTGATCAGCTGTGGACGCTCTGCAAGAACGATATCGCAGTTTACCCAGTTTTTCTTAGTGAAGCCGAGAGGCCACCAAATCTGTTGCAGGGTCTCAGCAATATAACGGCACCCCTCTACGATCACAGACTGCGCGGGATGTCCAGTATAGAAGCTTTCAAGCTGCTGAAAGTTGATTCCGCCTTCCTTGATATCCGTGCCATTGCGAGCAAATCGAGCGCGTCCATTGGCGTCAACAGTGAAGTGCATGTTGATGCCATCGACCTTCTCAAGCGCAGAGATGCTGCCTGTGCAGATCTCTGTCACGATGGACTTAAGTTCTCGGAAGGACAGCTCAGTGACCTCCCAAGGGTGAGACATGTGACCAGATACGCCGCCCATGGAACCTCCTAACTGATTTTATCTAATCAGCTCAGGTGTTCAGCTCGACTCGAACATCTTTCTGGCGCGATTGAGCTCCCTACGAAGCGAAAATAGTATCCCATTGTAGTGTGACCTATCTGCGCTGCCCGATGAGCATGCATTTCTCCGGTGAGTCGCATCTTCTAACCTAGCCTCAAGATCGAAAACGCATGCACCACAGCCAAATTTCACCATCTTTCCGTTACGACAGCGATATTCTGGCTGTTCAATCAGCGCTTCGCTAATCAAGGTAGATCTAATGAATCTTCTCAGCTCATGTTCCATGTTTCACCAAGGGGGCAGGCGACAAATGCAGACTACGGCTTCGAGCACGATCACTGCAACCAAGTTTGAGAACTGGGTCGCCTGCCAATACGCTATAGTAGGTCTCAAACATTGCTCTTGATCAGCCTCAACAGCTCGGATTTGTTGGCCGATTCTCCAACGACGATTGGAGTGTTGGAGCCAGAAGGCTTAGAAGAAGAGGGCTTAGAGGAGACTTTTGCCGGCTCTGACTTTGGCTTCTTCATCTCCGACTCTTGGTCTGGATCAGCGTCCATCTTCACGTTATACGGAGAGTCAGAAGGATTTTTAGCATCATTTCCAGGAATCTCACCCAAGATTACTTGTGCGAGACCATCGAGGAACCCTTTCAGTGCGACCTTCTGTGGCGCGCTTAGCGAAGAGAAGTAAGTGTCAAACCTCTTCTTTGTGTCTTCGTCCTTCAGGGACTTTCCAGCTCGAAGAAGGTTCAGCTTCTTCTGTATGTCGTCTGATTTGATAGAGTCTGGTAGGACGAGGTCGATTTTTATCTGCGGCTTGCCGGGCTCTGACTTCGGCTTTGGAGCTGAGCTGTCGGACTTCGGGTCCTTTTTCTTCTCAGGCTTGTCTTCTGCAGACTTGCCCTCCTCGTCATCAGCCTCGTCAGTGTCGCCTTCCTCTTCGTCATCATCAGAAGTCTTCTTTTCGGGCGGAGCCTTCAGACCACGTGCCTTGATCTTTGACGCGATCTGATCCTGGAACTCTTCTTCGCCTTCCTCCAGACGCTCGCGCAGAACAGAGCGGATTGCTCTCTGGATTATGGAGTCGAACTCGTCATTCTTGAGCTTCACTTTCCTCTCCAGACTATCCTGTTTTGCCAGAGCTCACGGTACAGGATATTGAGCTGCCTCGCTGGATTGATTTCCTGCTTGACCTCGGGCTTGTGTTCCTTCTTCTCAATATCTGCTACGAACTTCGAAAAGTCAAATTCTCTGTCTGCCATTTTAGCCTCTTGTCTAAGTATTCTTCACGAGTGAGATAGTGTACTTCACCGTTACGACGTCAGAGGATATTGACTCGACCTGGATCTCACATAGCTCGCCGTGCAGCTCTAAGTCTCTGTCTCCAGACACACTACAGATTGTACCAATGCAGCTCTGGTCTTGTAGCCAACTCGCGACTTGATATCCAGCATGCTTCAAAGTGACTCGCACAGCCTCTCTTGACATCTTAAGCTTGATCAGCTCGCCTGGTATTTTCTTGTTGCTATAAGCAACAAACAGCGACTGATAAGGCACGGGCTCAGGATCTTCAAAGCTTTCGAATATGTCTTCAAAGCCTTCACTGACTATGAAGTTGTCGGGATTTTCTAGAACCCTAGAAAATTCATCGCCTTGAGTAGTCTTTGGCATCAGCATATATCGCGTCGCAAGTCTTTGCGTACTCTTGGTCTATCTCTGTGACGTCTTCAACCGTGTGGGTCCAGACTTCGACTGTCACTTTTCTATCTTCTACCGTGAGCTTTGCGTGGTGCTGGAGGGATTCTTGATAGCTCAGTAGTTCTTTTAGGAAAGACATGAAGAACTCAAATGAGTCGAATTCATAAGACTTCATGAGCCTGTTGGGCGACTTGACAATCTTCCAAGTTGTCGATGTTACGCTCACTGGCATCGACCCAGGCTTGATTCTGTGGATACCGATCTTTGACAGATCGATTTCTCTGTCCACGTCTTCCCTATTGAAGTACTCTCGCATGAGTCCTGATACTTTCATCGCCTTCTCTTTCTAGACTCAACTTGTACTTTCTCTTCTGCCATGTCGTGCTTCTCAACTGCCTGCTCAATCAGCCGCTTCATCTCTTCATAGAAGAATTTTATCTGCGAATCTGGAACTTGCTTCGCTAGCTCATGCGCAGCGCGGCTAAGCTCTGTCAAGTTTGTGGGCGTGTAGTCCTCATCTTCAACTGGAGGTCTATCAGCGCTCAGCTGTGTGGACATTTGCTCTGAAGCATTGACAGGCAAATTTGGCGGCATCGTGGTCTCTTGCTCTTTGGGGTGAGACATGTACTCTGACCCGTAAGCATTGTAGTGATCCTCAAATAGGATCTTCCGCGCCATGCTCATCATAAGTTTGCTTCTTTTCATGCTCTAGCCTCAGTTGTAAGTATCGTCATCTGCCGGCTTTGAAAACCTGAACATGGGCTGATTTCTTGGGTTGACCTTGTCGTACAAGTATGAAAGATCGTTCACAAGTATCTCATTTGCCTTCACCAGCATGTTGATTGTCTCAAATGCCTCAGCCATTCTCACACGCATGATGAACACTTCTTTTTCAAGCCTAAGCAGCCTCTCCTCTGAAGAGCCAGTGACGTGGTTATTCATCTGACTCTCCAAGAGGGCTGTCACGCTCAATCATATCAAAGATTGACTCCGTGTCTGTCTTTGAGAACTTCTTAAGCTCTTTGTTCTTCTTTTTGACTGCAATATCGTCTAGCATCTTTAGAAGATAGGTGTTGTCATCAACTATTTCAGACGCAAGCCTCTCAAACACCTCTTGCATTGAGAGGCCTTTCTTGACCAGTATTGCCCTAAACTCGCCATGAGTCGTGATCGATAAGTTGATGTGTACGGACTTGCTGTCCTGAAACGGACTTATCGCGTGGCTCACTACCCAGCTCCACCACCCCCGCCACGGGCACCGACGGCCAGAGGAGCAGGCGTGTAATCATCACTCTTGCCCTCAAAGTCCAGCCCATATCGTGTAGCTAAGATCTCAGACATCGAATCAGAAACATCCTTGCCGTACTTGAGCTCGAGGAAGCTCTTGGCTTTGTTGTAGATGATCGATTCCATGTCGAGTAGAGTATCGTAGTTCATGATTAGCCTGGCAATGTCTGAGGCGAACTTCTGGATGTCGAAGTCAGATTCAGTATATTCTTTGTCTGCTTCGAATAAAAGTTTGCTCATGGGCGCTCGCCACCAGCCTTCTTTCTTGACGTCGTTGGCATTTTCTGGAGAATTGATCTTTGCAGACTTAAGCGCCGAGACTTCAAAGTCCTGCAGCATAGTGTCTAGCTTCTCATCAAACTGCTTTTCGAGCGCCGCCTTATCTCCAGGCTTGATCGGAGGTGACTTTGGCTTTTCTTCTTTGGCCTCAGTGTCTCCCTCCTTTTCGTCTGCCGGCTCTTCATCTTCTCCAGCGGCCTCATCTCCAGCTTCTTCGTCTCCGCCTTCGTCCTCGCCGCCCTCTTCGTCTCCACCTTCGTCGCCAGATCCGAATAGGTCATCGTCTTCTGCCTCTAGCAGAAGTTTCCTTATGCTGCTCTCTACGAGCATATCGCGCTTGAAGACTCTCATTTGA
>Ga0209087_1000695_pt1 | contig 20873 bp, 24 predicted proteins | sample S_130805_EF_Meta_FD_187321 | JGI IMG/M metagenome (GOLD analysis project Ga0209087, IMG submission 187321) | Freshwater microbial communities from Lake Simoncouche, Canada to study carbon cycling - S_130805_EF_MetaG (SPAdes) (version 2) | ecosystem: Environmental > Aquatic > Freshwater > Lake ... | reverse complement strand
TGAAGGCATGAGCCAAGGACAAGGATTGCTATTGCGTAATCTGGCAAGGCAACCCCAGTTCACCGTAGTCATCATCCAAGGCAACACAGATGGCGACACGGTGGTAGAGAAGTTTGAGCAACTCTGCTCAGATGGACGTTTTAGGGTGCGCGGCAAGTCTTTTGACGACCTCAAGAGTTTTGTCACGCGCTGGTACAACTGGGCAGACGCCCAAGAATTTCAGTAAGGAAAAATCATGGCAACCACAACTCGAATCTACATCGTTGGCGCACTGGATGGCTCTATACGCCTTGTCCGCGCACAAACCCCTCATCAGGCCATCAGCCACGTTGCGCACCTGCAATTCACCGTCCGTGTACCCACGCAAGACGAGTTGGTTGCGGCAGTCAGCAAGGGCATTGTCGTGGAGGGCTACAAAGACTCCAACCAAGCCCAACTTGATTTGGGAGACGCCGAATGAGCATTACTACACCAGCGATTCGCGCCAGCGAGTCCAACCATTGGTACACCCGCGATGGCCTGCCGCAGTACACCGTGCCGTCCAAGAAGGATGGCTCACCGCGTGCAACCACCTTGCGCGATGCGCGAACCATGAACTTGGTTCCTAGTGTCACTACAATCTTGAACGTCGCGGCAAAGCCTGCGCTACTGGCGTGGCTCCAACAGCAGGTACTGCTTGCCGCGCTCACTCTTCCCCGTCGCCCCGACGAGCCTGAAAAGGAATACATCGACCGAATCATCAACGATTCCAAAGAGCAGGGTCGTTCGGCGGCTGACGCGGGGACTGACATCCACGCATCCATCCAAGGACATTATGAAAATAACCCCACAGGCAAACACCAAGAGAGTGTCAAAGCCTGCGAACTTGCAATCACCAATCACTTTGGCTCACAGCAATGGGTCTCAGAGCGTTCGTTTGCACATGAACTCGGTTTTGGCGGTAAGTGCGATTTATTTACTGGGGCTGGAGAAGGCATCGTCTCTGACATCAAGACCAAGGAGTTCACCGACCCCACCAAGGTCGATGGCTACGACGAACACCTCATGCAACTCTCGGCTTACCGAGTTGGTCTAGGCGTCCCCAAGGCACGCTGTGCCAACGTCTTTGTGTCCCGTAGCGTCCCTGACCTTGTCGTGGTAAAGGAGTGGAGCCTTGAAGACCTTGACCGTGGTTGGGGGATGTTCTTGCATCTACTGCAATTTTGGCAATTGAAAAACTCACACAAGTAAGGAGCGAAAAATGTTGAGTGAAGAAGAAATCCGCCAAATCTATTTCTACTGCGACGAGAAGCTGCCCAATGCAATCTACGCAGACGAGGTTGACATCATCCAGTTTGCACGCAAAATAGCGGCCTACGCGGAGGTCGCCCACGCCCGCAAGGAACACGCTCGGTGCGTGGAAATTGTGAGCCACATGAACCCTGAAGTAGCCAAGGCACTGGAAACCCAACGACCAAAATAATCATGGACATCAATCTCATCAAGTTCCTAGCAAAACAACACGATGAGGGGCGGCGCGACCCAGAAGCAGTTTTGGCAAGCGCCTGCCTTGAAGCCTACGAGCAGGGGTTTGATGATGGGGCCAAAGATGCCGAAGAACGCATCGCACAGACCCAGATGTTGCTGATGTTTACCGCAGGAAGCGCGTAAAAAAAGCCCCCCGTTAAGGGGGCTAAAAGGAGAGTGGCAACTGCTCCTCGAAACTTTTACTGCGGTTCTTGTGGTAAATTTTTATCAAACACCTGCCGACCAAGGTCGTAGCCGTAGGTTCCAACCATCCCAAGCGCCCCTAGACCCTTTGCCTTAGTCATTCGTTTTCCCGCTGGGGGTAGCAACGACAAACCAGCCGAACCCGCCTGTATAGCCTTTAAAACAGCTTCGCTGGTGTCTCCAGCTTTGGCCCGCTCTAGAGCCTCTTGTAGACTCATTACGCCAGCCATGCCAGCCAGCCCGCCAGTGATGGTGCGACCAACTGGGCCAATCTTGGAAGAGCCAACGCCAGCCCGCTCAAGGACTCGACCAGCCATGCCGGGTTGCTCCTGCGCACGAGCCAGCCGACGACGAGCAATTTCAGCATCGGTCTCAGCCTTGGTGAGCGCACGTTGCACGGGGGCCGCTTGTCTAACTTGGCCCGCAAGCACATTGTGCTGTTGACCAGCCTGCGCCCGCGCTTGGCGCAAACGCTCTATTTCGGCCTCGTGATAAGCCCGCTCCATCTCCAATTGCTGAGATTGACGCTCTTGCTGAATGCGGGCTTGCTCGGCCCTGCTTTCTATTTCAGACTGGTTTGCTTGGTTCTGACGCGCAATGTCAGCTTGACGCTCTGCAACCGTAGTAGGAGGCAATTGCAACTGCACGCCGCCCTCGGTGGTGACCAGCCCATAATCTCCAGCGCCAAGCTGTTTGATTTTTTCAATGTTTTGCAGGTCTTTATCAATCAAAGCCTTGCCGCCAGTTGGGCTGTCTTTGGTCTTGTCGGTGACCATGTTCAGCACAGCCTCTGGCATTTGATGCTGCTGACCAGCCTCTGCAATTGTCCAGTTCCTAACGCCAGAGTCGCCTTCAACTTTGGGGCCGCTGGCTCGACCCGCACGACCAGAATCTTGAGCGGGCAAAGAAATTTCAGGAGCCTCTATCGTAGGCGCACTTCTAGGCAATGACCTCAATCGCTCTTGAGCAAGCCTTTGCTCATTCTTTAAGTTCTCAAGTTGCGCTTGGCTTTCCCTGTAGGCGTCATCCAGCCCCGGAACGCTCTCCCGTCGCAAATTTTGACGGGCCAAATCCAGCCTATCTTGCGCTAATGCGTTTGCTTCGGTTGCCTTACCAGTGTCAACCCTTGGGGAGACTTTTGGCTCTTCGGTGAGCATTGGAGCAAACAAGTTTGCCGCCGCGCCAAGAACGCCTGCGCCTACGGGGCTAATCTCGTTGGCGGTGTCACTAGCCCTTTCAAGCATGGTCTTGGGCGCAGGAGGCTTGCGCCTTTCTTCTGCCGCCCTAGCCTCGTCCTCTGTTCTTAGCTTTGACGCCTCAGATTCATACCCCTGAAAACGATTTTCTTTAACTGGTTCAATTAAGCCAGTTTCTTTGTCGTCATCAAGGTTAAAGTTTTTGGAAATGCGCAAAGAATAATTGCGGGTCTCTTCTGGCAAAGACATGATTGCCGCGTCTGGGTCTGTGCCATATGTCTTCATAAAATTCGCAACGGCCTTGGGGCTGGCGTTGTACAGGGCCACAGCGTTTCGCGGGCTTTTGTACTGCGTCAACAAGTCCTTGAGAATAAATACGCCGCCCTTGATGTTGCTGTCTTCATCATTTGGGTCAATGTCAAGGTTGAATTTTTTGTTGTACAGGTTTACCGTATCGGGCATCATTTGCATGAGACCCCTAGCGCCAGCGGGAGACTCAAGAACGCCATTTTTCCCGTAGTGGGAAAACTTCCCGCCAGTCTCAGCCTCAGCAATAGCAATCGCTAATTCGGGCTTGACGCCTTGGCGCTCCGCCTCCTTGGCAATCTTAATGACCGTGGCTTGCTGGGCTTCAGATAGGGCGCTAAATTTCTTCTCGTCCATACTCAGTTACTCCCACTTTCTTTTTTGAGGCGCTCCAACCTTTGGGAATAAGTTTCACCCGCTGGAGGCTGGGCCGCAGGAGCCGCAGGAGTGGAGGGAGCCGCAGAAGCTGGCTTAGATGTATCACCCTTTCTCTTTGGGGACAGTAAGTCCATGTTTTCATCGCGCACGCGGTCAAGCGTTGTGCGGTAGTTGTTTTTAAGTTCTTTAAAGTCTTCGTCACCCATAAAATCGTTGTAACTGTAGCCAGCTTTTTTGCTTTTCTGAGTCCACAGTTTGTGCCTCTCTTCATCAAAAGCACTTTGCAGAATAAGAGCCTCAGACTTCAAAATAACAGCGCGTTGGCTATCAGACGGCAGTGCGTAAATAGAGCCAAGCAGTTTGGTCTCGTAGTCGGAAGTGGAGCCTTCGCCCGGAGTCCTATTCAACTGACGACCACGCGATTGCAACTCAGCATATTTCTGAGCAAAAATTTGCAGAGCCGCCAAATCTTCAGTAGTGAGATTTGCCTCCGCAAGAGTTTTGGCTGGGATGTTTACGCTAAAGTTGCCAACAGAAATTCCCTCCTGAGCCGCCCGTGTAATAGCGCCCAAAACGCCCGGCTTGTTCATAGCCGCCAATATCTTTGGATTGTTCTTTGCGTAGGCAATCATGTCCTTTGCGGTGTTTGTATTGCTAAACGCAACGTCAGCCGCATTTGCCATCTTGGTAGCCTTAGCCGAAGACTCTTTAGACCTTTCTTTGGCTGTTTCCTCTTCCCCAGCTTGCTGAACCGCAATAGGAAGTTTGCCTCTGGCAATGTCTAAATCTTTTTGCACTTCAATCGGGGCTTTTCCAGTGGCAATAGCAATTTCTTCTGCTATTTTTATTAATGATTTATCTTTGGCTTCTTTTATTACACCCGGCGCAAGAGCAGACTGCTCCGCAACTTTTTGGTCGGTTTCTAACTCTTTGGCGGTTTTTGCAATTAAGGCGCTGTAATCTGCGGCGGAAATAGGTGTTGTTCCTGCGTTTTTCCCAGCCGCCGAAAGGGCGCGGCCCTGCTCCTGCTCTAACCATCCCATTCCAGCGTAATACTGATTCATCTTCAATGGGTCGCCGCCAGTCTTTTTGAGCATATCCCTGTATTCGCCATACTCCTTGTTGGTAATCTCGCGCTCAGTACGCAATCCAACAGGCGTAACTTTTCGAGTTTTCTGCGCTGTTTCCGTGAGTTGGTTTTGCAAAGTTCTTTCCGAGATGTCCAGCTTTACGTCTTCTTGCTGACGAGCCAACATTTTTTCAAGCACAGGAACCATTTTGGGCGAATACCGATTGGCCCAAGCAACGTGTTCTTCTGTGACTGGCAACCGACCAGAGGCCGCACCCTGTACCTGCGCGGCGGCGGCGGGTGTGTTTTGACCAGCTTCCACTTGCGCCGTTGCAACCGATGAGCCAGAAGAAATCCCTGCGGGAGACGCGGGAGATGCGGGAGATGCGGGAGATGCGGCCCCAGCAGGACGAACGCCCTTAAAAATATTGCCCATAAGTTGGTCGCCAGCCAATTGCTGGCGGAACTCCTGCTCCTTGCCCATGAGTTCCATTTCCATCTTCTGGGTCTCTGCATCACGAGCCAATTCGCGCTCTGAGGCAATTCCAGCGTTCTCTGCGGCATACCCCAAGGACTCGCCGAACGAACCCGTTTTGGTGGGTTTTAAGAAGCCTGCGGCAGTCTGCATCAGGACGGGGTCAAACATCCTGTTCTTGCGGGCGTCTAACCCTGCGCGAAGTTGCAACAAGGCTTTGTTCATGGCCTCGCGCTGGTCGTCAAGGTCTCCAGCAACTTTTTGCAAGTTGGTCTGACCCGATTGTTTTTCTAGGTTTTCGGCCTGTACCGCGTCAGTGTCAAACTTCCCACTAGCAGGAGCGGGAGTTTTTGTTTGAGCGGAGGCTTGGCCTAATCCACCTTGAGGTTGCGCCATGTTATTGCTCCACTAAGTAGCCGTCGGCATCGTAAAAATTACCCTTGCCATCGTGATATTCTGCACCAGAAGGAGCCATGCCCCCATCCGCAAGGCGAACACCGCCGCCGTTTGCTTTGTGAATTGCCCCGCCTTTTGCCGTCTTTGCCGCAAGTTTTCTTTTGTATTCGGCGTCAGCGGCGGCGGCATCTGCCTGTTGCTTAATCAAGTTGCCTTGAGCGTCTAAATTTGGATTCTCGGACGGGAACAACGAGGCAACCAAAGAACCTAAGCCAGCAATCTGCGACAGCGGGCTTGCGGAGTAACCCTCGGAGCCAGTTGCCTGCGTAGTCGTACCCATAGGCATTTGGTAGCCCTGCATCAGCTTGGCAAACTGCTGGGTCTGGGCCATTGGATAGTCCAGCAAAGCCTGACCCTGCTTCTGCTGTTGAGCGCCGTAGTCGGACATGGTCTTCAAACCCGCAACGCCCAATTGCTGTTGCTCTTGGCCCAATTGAGTAAAGCCTTGGCCCGCCTGCAAGGCACGCTGTAAGTCGGCCTGAGCCTGCGTTCCAGCCTGCGTATAGCCTTGCTGGAGGGCTTGCATCTGCTTACCAGTCAAGTCAGCTTGGATGTCGCGCAAAGTGTTGCCAGTGACTTGCTGTTGACGACGTGAGCCGAATTGACCAGAACTGATAGCGCCAGCCCCAAGGTTGGGGAGTATATTTTCGTTGACATTGCGGTTTGTCAACCTGCCCATCTCATCCACCACGCTGGAGGTGTAGGGATTCATGTAGTCTGCGACCACATCAGGCATGGTCGTGGAGCCAGCCTCGCCCAACAACTGGGAAGACGCGCCCAAGGAGCCAGCGCCAGCAAAGGCCACGTCTGGGGCCATTTGGAAGGCTTGCTGTTGCAGTGGGCTAAAACCAGCAATTCCGCCCTGTTGGACAGCGTTCTGGCCTAAGTTGGCAATGTCCTGAAGGTAATTCGTGTAAAACTCTGGAGCCGTCTGTTGCGACTCGGTCGTCTTGGTAATCGCTGGTAGCGGGTCACCTTGAAATAAGCCAGCCATTATTTTGCTCCTTTGAGGTACGAGGTCAGCGCCTTAGTCTTAGGTGGAATTTTATTCAGCGGGGCCGAACGCTTGTGAGCGCGGATGCCCTCGCGAAACCTATCCAACGCCTGAGCGCCAGCCTTGGTTGAACCGTTGCCAATCTGGGCTACGGTCTCGGCGTCAATCACATACTCGCCATCTGCAAGCATAGCTGGGATGTCATCCGACTGTCCATCACCTTCGCCATGAACGGCGGAGCCATTGCGAAAATCCATGCGACCTTCAACTAGCGGCACATTAGAAACGTGGGGCAGGCCACCGCTACGCATCGGGGGAGGCATACCTTGTTGTTGGGGCATCATGCCGTTTTGCGGGATACCCTGCTGTGGCATCGTAGGCGACATCTGCTGTTGGGCCATCGGAGGAGCCTGCTGTGGCAAGCCCTGCTGTTGAGCCTGTTGGGCGGGTTGCTGTTGCCCGACTTGGGTCATCATGTCTGGTGGGTTCATGGGAGGCTGTGGGCGCATACCCAAGTTCGCCATGATGTCGGCAGGCTGTCCAAAGGTGTAGTACGAAGCAACGGGAGAGGCCATTGCAGACAAACCGCCAGAAGCCTTTTTCTGAACAGGCGCGTCCTCGTAGCCGTAATCACCCTCGTTCACAGGGTTGTACCCCGGAGCGTTCAAGTTCTTCAGCAACTCCGCGTTTGGCGTGTACCCGCCGCCGTCAGTGCCGTACTGGTCGTAGCCAACAAAGTTGGTTGGGCCAACACCAAAGTCAGTGGTGCGAGGGTTGATGACGCCAACCTTGGACATATCCAAGCCTTGGTTTTGGTCGCCACTACCGCTGAAATCTTGGCCTAGCAATGTGGCAAGCAAAGCACCAGCGCCAGCCGCGCCTGCGGTTGTTCCAAGGGCGCTTTTAATGCCCGTCAAAGCGCCACTGCCTAAATTACTAACAGTATCAATTCCCTTGGTCAACAGGTTACCTTGGTTGTAACTCTTTGCTCCACTACCAACATTTGTGATTGGCGCACTTTCATACAGGGAGCCATTTTTAAAAATGTTCCCAAGAGAATCTGTACTGTAGTAGTCATCTTTTGGGGTTGGGGAGGAAACTGCATCCTCATTTACATATGAAATTTCACCAGTGTCGGGGTCAGTTGAGTACAGGTAATTATCCGTATTCATGTCGTAAGTAAAATTGCCAATGGTGTATGTTTCATCACCGTTGTCAACAGCGCCTTCAGGCAAAGAACCACCCGTAGCCATATGCATACCCCCACCATTCTTCATCATAGTAATTAAGCCGCCAGCCCTTTCTTCTGGCAACGGCTCCTCATCGGTTACAACTAGGTCTTCCTCATCGGTTGCAACTGGGACTTCTTCCTCATCGGTTACGACGGGGGCGTAAGGCTCAACGTAATCAGTATTCCAAGAGCCGTCCGCACTCTGAGTCCACAAAGCCCCAGTATCTGGGTCAGTCCAAGTTTCTGGCGCAACGTCCTCGGTAACGTCCTCGGTAACGTCCTCGGCAACTTCAGCCGCACGATACAAGTCATATCCACCATCGGCAGTGGAGATGTAAATATTGCCCAAGGAGTCTTGGAAATATTCAGGCTCAAAAGGAGCCTCTGGCGTTACTGCCGCAACTTGGTCACCCTCAAGCGGGGCGGTTGTGGTTTCTGCGGCTTTATACAACTCATAAGAACCATCGGGCATTGTTTTATAAACATTACCCAATGAGTCGGTCATAAATTCATCTGGAACTTCTGCGGCGCGATAAAGTACAGATGTTCCATCGGGCATGGTTTTGTAGACATTGCCTAATGAGTCGGTTGTAAATTCTTCATCTTCTTTTCCAAAACCAGTGCCAGACGGCAAGCCAGTAGCGGGGTTTGTAACTGGGGGAGTTACAACGCTTGTTACTGGAGCCTTTGGGTCTGGCTTTTTATTTGGGGCATTTAACGCCGCCGCTTTTTTTTCTGCGGCAATTTGAGCGGCGGATTTGACGTTTTTTGAGTCATCTCTAATTGGAGGAGTGACAACAGGCTTTCCAGTCAGCTTGTCAATGATTAACTTTGTGCCAGCACCAAGCGCCGCACCAGTGAGCGCGTTTGTGATTGCGTTTGTGGTTGCGCTTGGCTTTGTAGTATTTGGCTTAATCGCAGGCTTTGTTGCAGGCGTAGGCGTAGTGATGCTTGTGATTGGCTTGGTCGTGCCAGTCGAAATTGAGGGCTTGGTCGTAACAGCTGGCTTAGTTGTGCTGGTAGTGATGCTAGGCTTAGTGCCAGTCGTAGATGTCAAAGTCTGTTTTGGCGCACCAGTCGCGGGAGTGGTAATTGCAGGCTTAGTAGTCGCAAGCGTGGTAATCGCAGGCGTAGTAATCGCTGGCCTCGAACCAGTCGGGGTCGGGCGATTAGACGTGTCGTAGATAGAGGGAGCATTCCCGCCGCTAATGACGCTACTCAGCGGTGCGCGGTCAATCCCCCTTGCTTCAGGAAGCCGTCTGCTTGATGTGCGCTTTTTTAGAATAGCCATGTCTTATCCTGTCTTTTTCACCGTTGAGGTTAAGCCTGCAATGTTTTGTATGGGCGTCAATTTTGCAGTGCTGTCCAACCGTTGCGCTGGCGCATTGACGGGCTTCTTCACTGAAGGCAATGCGGTAGCCTTCTGAATTGGAATTAGTTGAGCCACATCCATTTTTTGCGGAGGCGGTCTGTTTACTGGACGAGCCGCTGGCTTTGCCGCTTGCAGTCCACCTACAGGCCGCTGAGGGCGGGCCGCAGGTTTTTTCTGCATTAAGGTGGATTTCAAAATATTGCCCGCCGAAGCAACCAAAGGCTTGGTAATGTCAGTCGCTTTTAAGCCTTGTGCCTCAGCCATCTTCTCTTCTGGCGTTTTGCCAGCCACCGCATTCAAACCACCTTGCGGGGTTTCTGGGGCAAGTCCAGTAGCCGTCAAACTTTGACCCAATGGTGCTTCAGAAATAACTGGTACTGCGGAAGTTGCAACAGGCTCTTCGCCAATCTTAGACAAGTCAAGCGAGTCAGACACAGCCGCCAAACCGCCCTTTGGCGTCAAATCAGGCGCTTCATCAATTTTTTGCTCAGAGCCAACTTCAGCCAAGTCCTCTGGAATTTCTTGACCAAGGTTAGTTTCTTCAGTCTTGGGATTGTTCAAGTCAATCAAGTCAGAAAAGCTGGAAACCTCTTCTGCTTTAGGAGCCTCAGACAAACTAACATCCGAGTCCGAGTTGTCTGGTTGCTTGTATGCCGAGTCAGAAATAATTTGCGCAACATCAGCAGTTTGCACTGGCTCGGCTATTATTTTAGAAGATGCGTCTACAGGTTGGTTGTCAGTCCCAATATCGGAAACCTTAACCTCGGTCACCAAGTCATTGGGAATGCCTGCGCCAGTGATGGCAACATCAACGGGGTCGCTTTCTTTGTCTTTTTCATTCCAGTTGGAAGCTACATCTTTGAATTGCTTGTCAATCGTATTGTTCAAAGAGCCAACGCCATAATCAACAGAGGAGCCAATTGCACTGTTGGTAAACGCCGTAGCAAAATCATTCTTACCAGTGATTTCAGAAGTTACCCCCGCAGAGATTGCTCGTGTGCCAGCGTTAAAAAGAGAAGTTGCATCTTTTAAATCAAGGCCGCTTTCTTGCGCTAATGCAATCACATCAGGCTTGACGTAATCTCCAACCTCTCTAACGCCTCCACCCACCATGCCACCAACAAAACCGCCAGAAAATCCATCTTCAAAATTGCCGCCTTTAATTTCGGCAACAGTGCCATTTACCAAGCCCTTGCTAACAGAAGAGCCAATAACATCAGACACCGTTTCGTTAATGCCCGCCTCAATTAAAGTGTTTGAAAACGTAGAGGTAAGCGAACTTCCAACAGTAGGCGCAAAGTAAGCCGCCCCAGCGGAGAGAACAATGTCCTCTAAGTCGCCGCCGCGTGCCGCAGTAATAGCCGCCATCGTCACAGGCGCAGGAATGCCAATCATTTGGCCCCCAATAGCCAAAAGAGTTGGGATTGGGTCTGCAATTACAGCCTCAACAACTTGAACAACTTTATCAGCAACCGCTGTGACAACGTCTGCAACAGCCTCAACAACAGCGCCAACAACGTCAACAACCGCGCCAACAACGTCTTCGACAAAACTTACTACTGCGCTCATGTCTAATCCCTTTCAGCCCGCTTCGGGCCTAGTTTGACCGTAACGCGAAAGCCGTTCTTGGTCTTCTCAGCGCGATAACCCATATCCTCTTGGGGCGGGTTGCGCGAGATTGCTTTGAAAATGTTCATAATCGTTGGGTCTTGGAAGTCAGACACCAGAACATCAAAACCCATTTTGTATGCGGCTTGAATGAAAGCGTAAGAACTCTCCAAGTAATTACGGGCGGTGTCTGCGTTTAAAGCGCGGAAAACACCAGTCCGACCCTCGGCGTTATGGACGACGAAAAGAGTATTGCCCTCACGCACGGTGGTTGTGCCGGGCATATTCATCTCTTTGATGATTGCCGCGTAAACCGTGGAAGCGGGATGGGGAGACTTGGTCTCCTGAGCCGCAATCATTAAGATTGCCTGTTCACCCAATTTTTTCTGTTTGCTATCTACCAGCATCACATCCCCTTAAAAATTGCGGCGGAGTAGATGTTGCCCATCCCAGCCGCCAGACTCATTATCAAGCCACTCGGTGGGCTTGTCGATTCCGAAAGGAATACCGAGTCGGTTTCAGTTCGGTTTTCAATTGCTGGAATAAAGCCCGCCTTCATGTCATCCAACAATAAAAGTGTTTCAAGCAGTCCACTGCTACCCATCGTGTGACCAATCTTCTGCTTGTACGAAGTAGCCACAAACGCTTTTAGTGTATTGCCCAGCGCCGTTTTTTCAGCCAAGTTGTTGGAAGCTGTACCAGTGCCGTGGGTCTTGACGATTTTAATTTCATCTGGGTTGACGTTGGCAAAGTGCATAGCGCCCTCCATAGCCTTCTTGAAGCCCTCGCCGTCCTCACATTGCCCAATTGCGTTTGTGGAGCGTTCTGAGGCGCTGTACGCCCCTACTAGGCGGGCGTGAGGCTTGAGATGCTGACTGGCAACCGCCTCGCGGGATTCAAAAACCGCCAAGGCCGCGCCCTGACCGACTCGAAAGCCAAAGTTGGTCGAATCAAAAGCGGATGGCTTGATGCCCGTCTCTTCCTGCTTTTGGGTGAGTACCGCCTTGGCTTCGCCAAAGAACTCCAACACCGCGTTGGAGACACCATCCTCGACCGTCAGGACAATGACGCGGTCAAAGTGGTAGAACTGGATAAGGTTTTGCACGTCCATCATCACCTTGAGACTGGAAGCACAGGCCGAGGAATCGGTCGTCACCATGTCCATGTCACCAAAGGACTGGGCAACGCGGCCCGCGTAGACCTGCGTTAGCGTGAACGGCAAGAACCTGTAGTTGTAACTCAGACGAGAGTTGTAGGGGCGCTGATTCAATCCAGCAAAGTGGGCGTTGCCACCCGCAAGGATGAAGGCTGTTTTCCCTATAGGGTTCTCGCGCAGGTAGGTCAGCAACTCAGGGTCAAGTACCTTCTCCGCCAACTTGTGGGGAACGTAGACCAGCCCCGACTTGGCTCGGTTGTAGGTATCAGGGAACCAATTGACCTTCTGGGGGAAGACGATGTCATCCAGCAACTCCACGTTGGTGGTGGAGGCTGTGCGGTAGTGCGTGAGGTAAATCATTTGCACACCTCTTTGACTTCTTCCATAGAGGCTGGCTCTTTGGTCTTGCTTCCCATCACGAGGTCGTGCAGTTCCTGAACGGTCTTGGGAGACCACTCCTTGCTGTCCTCGTCAGCGATTCCATAGAGGTCATCAAAGTACATCAGCATGACCAGCCCGTCAAGGCTGTCCAAACCAATGTCCTCGAATTTGTCGTCAAGCGACGTGGCGATGCTTGGCTTGGTATGCGCAGGACGCGCCACCTTTGCCACATAGTTAAAGATTTCAATGAAGTTCATGTTGCCGTTTCCTGTGTAGGTTGATTGACTGCTCCGACTAGTGCTGATGCCCAGTCTTGCCAGTTCTCATATATATAGGGGCCGGGGATACCTTCATTTGTGAAAACGTCGATAGCCTTTAAACCTGCCGCCCACTGCTTCCACTCCTCTTCGGGAGTATTCATTGATAGCTGTTGCGCCGCATACGCCTCCACCATGAGACTCGTCCACGAGTTCCATGTGTGATAACGGGGGTCGTATACGACTGCAAGAGCCATGTTAGGTTCCGTAAGGTCTGACGTCGCCTAGCGTGACGCTCAACAGAACCTTGCCCATTTGGTAGTCGCCACCGCTCACGTTGCTTCTGAAACGCAAACGAATCTCGCGCCGTTGCTGGCGCATATCAATCTTGCCCGTGTCAGGGTCAAACGGGTACTCTTGCGAAGCAACGTCCGCAGACTGGGCATAAGGCCGACCAGTCACTTGGAATGTCATTGGCCCCTGCTGAATGAAGTCAGGCTCCACGCGCTCCAAGTTAACCCAAAAGTTATCGCCAATGGGCGCAGTCTGCGCAGGCCCGCCAGCCACAAAGCCCAAATCGCTGGTCTCAAAATAGCTATCAATGGCGTTGGAGGTTTCAAAGATAACCTCGTCAGTCCCAATTTCGTGTTGCCACAAAGTCACTCGCCCAGCAACCGACTCAAAGTCAGCCAGCACAATGGCGGTCGCCGTAGCCGCAGAAGTGAGGGTTACATTGAACCCAGAGAACCCAATGGCTCCCGATACCGCACCGCTGTTGACCGCCGACAGGGTGACCGTCGTACCCACGATGCTCACCACGGTTGCGCCTGTACCGATTCCTGTACCAGTCACCAATTGATTGCGAAGAATTCCCGTGGCGCTTGCCACAATGATTGTGCTTGCACCAGAAGTCCCCGTAGCCGTGGTTGAGGCCGAGTTGCTTGAAAGCAAAGAAACTGTTGTATTGTCGGGGATTCCAGTAGCCACAACCAACTGCCCAAAGGCCACCGTGTTGACGGGGGACATGGTCACCACCGCGCTACCGTTGGTTGTTGCAATCGAGGCAGAGAACAAGATGTCCTGAGTGCTGAGAGTTGCGCCAGCGTTGATGGGGTAATGGAACACTTGCGAGAAGTACCCAGCGGTACGATAGGCTCCCAAAGCGCCGCCAGCGTCATACCAGCAGTCTTCGCGAATGTTGTAGATGATGCAATCGTTGCACTCCTCGCTGTCTCCAGAGGGGAAAAACCACCAGATTTCGCCAAAGCGGGGAACCTTGTTGGCGTAGACCTTCTGGCGCTGGTTGTAGTTCAGATTGTCAAAGAAGTAGTTCTGATTGAACGTGTTCTTGATTTCCTTGACCACACCGTTGTACAGCAGGAAGCGGTCAACCCCAATCCAGTAGTAAATGCCGTCGTACTCAATGATGCACTGGCTTGACATGATGGAGGACTGGCTTGTGATGAGGTCATAGCGCCAGTAGAAGGTCTGAGGAGTGCCGCCAACCGTCACTGTGGTGGGTGTGTAGCTGACGCGAATCAATGAGTCCAACGACCAAAACAGGCCAGAAGGCGAGTTGGAGCCGCCGCGTACTGGTAATCCTTTGACAATCTTTGTGGAGGACACGTTGGTCTCGTTGGAGTCTGGGCCATTCCAATCGTAGGGATTACCTGCTACGCAGTTCTTGATGAGGCCGTTGTCGCCATAGACGAAGACATAGGGGTGAAGTACCACCACGCCGCCAGAGACTTCAATGAGGTCACCCGTCGGGGTCGAGCCAGCGGTGTCCGCCAATGGCGACATATTGGTTCCGCTGATGTCTCCAGCAAACACGGGGGTGTTGACGATGGCGTCAATCTGGGCCAAGTTCTGACCGGGGTGCGCCAACAGCAATTGATTGCCCGAACCCTGCGAATCAAACATGGAGTCAAACTGCCACAGGTTTAAATCGCTTGGGGTGAAAGAGCCTGTAACGGTTGCAATCAACACAGAAAATCCAGCGCCAGTTCCGCCAATGGAGGCGGCAGGGGCGGTCAAAGACTCTCCTGCGTTGTAGTAGTCTCCACCGTTAGTTATTGTGACGGTGATGACGATGTTGCCCGCCACCACAACGGTAGCAATTGCGCCAGAGCCAGTGCCGCCAGTTAAGGCAACGCCTGTGTAGGTTCCATTGGTGTACCCAGCGCCGGGGGTTATTGTCCCTAGCGTGAGAATTGGAGCGCCAAAATGTATTTGTTGGATGCCAGCGCCGATGCCGTTGTTGTCCATATTGACAACTTCGAGTCCATCATTGAACCCATTGAAGACTTGGTTGTTGCCGTCTACCGAATTGACGTACAGGCCGCGTGAGTACCCTTGAGCCTCACTGGTGATGGCGCGGTAGCCGCCAATCTTGCGAGGGCGACCACGTTGGAACCGAACCCAAAGTGCGTCGGTGTAGAAGTTCATATCGAATATCGTGCCGTCCCGTTGGACTCCCGGCAACGTGTCGATGGTAAAGACCTTCTTCACCATCAGAAGGCTCCGCCAGAAATGCCACCCGTAAAGTTTCCTGTTCCAACAATTGCCAACCCAGTCGCTGAAAGCGTCGAGCGCAAAACGCCCAAGATGGAGGTATTAAATTCTCCAGAGGCGGCGCGATACAAGCCCGTCGTTGGCTCGGAGCCGTAGTACAAAGCAGGCGAGGACACCGTGCCGTCAATCAAACCGATGGACGAGGAACCCGCCAGCACCGTGTTGGCGTTCACCAAATTCACCGAATCGCAAATCAGCGTAGCTTGTTGATTGGAGGCAATCGTTGCGTTAGAGCCGCCCGTGTTTGTCGTTAGGGTGACGGTGTAGTTGGACGCGCCGCCCACCGTGGCGTTCTGGATGTAGTACACCTGCACCGTCGGCGGGACAATGATGGTCACATTGCCAGACAGGGTTCCCGTGTACTTCTGAACCACGTTTGACGCCTCTGCGGCGGTCAGGGTGTAGGTTCCAGTGGTTACAGCTTTGGTCAGTTGGGTGAACGCAAACTGCGTATTCTTGCCCAAGCCAACCGTGTAGAACGTCGTGCCAGAACAAACAATGATTGCCGAGTCGGTGGGCTGGAAAACCAAAGAAACCGAACCATTGATGAGGTTTCCGCTTGTACCCGTGATGGTCAAGGAGCCTGTACCAGCGTTGCGCACCAGCATGAACCAAGAGTTACCAAGGGATGCGGCAGTTGGCAAAGTCAAAGTGCCTGCACCGCCTGTCCACACATAGCAGTTGGAGAGGTCGGAGAACTGGGCCGTGTAGTTGGACGAGAAGGTTGTGACTGGCTGGGACTGGTTCAGCGTTTGCCCGATGGCAATCAAGCCATACCCAGCAAGGGTGGCGGCATCTTGACCAGAGGAGCCAATGCCAAAAGCAATGATGCCCCAAACACCTTCTTCAGTCCCGTTGTCGGTGATGTAGATATATTGGGCTTCGCCTACTAACACGGTCACAATCGTGTTAATTCCCGCGTAGTCCATGACCGTGAAGTCTTCACCGCCAATATTGCGAATCAGTGCGTCTTGCCCTACCGAAGCCTGATTTGCAGGGGGCATCCACAACTCAGAAACGCCAGTTGTGGTGACTTCCATAATACGAGCGGCGGCATCATTGGTTGTACTCCCGTTGATGGGCCACTCCAATTGAAGGGTTGTGTTCGCTATTGAAATCTCGCGATACGAGACATCCGTCGGTTGAATGACGTTGCCTGTGAAGGGGGAGTTGAATGACGACATGATTAAGTATCCAATACAGTTGCTTGACGGTCACCAATGCGCTGTACGTCCTCAGACTTCAGGGTCTGAATGATGAGGTCGTAATTCTGTTGCCACATGGGCATCCGCTCATCGTTCTTGATGTACGGCATAGCCTGCAACAAACACCCATACAGCAAAGCCTGTGGAGCGTAGATGGTGAACCAATTCGTTTGGTTGGAGGAATCAAGAGGTTGAAGCCTCTCGTAGTACAGAACTTCAAAATCATATGCAACATCAGGCGAGGGAGCGACTAGCCAATGGGTGTAGTCGTAGTCGCCGTAGTAGGCTGGCGCACCAGTCGTTGTGGCGTCTGGGGTGAACTCGCGTAGGTACTCGTACTTGCGAAGCAGTACAGGTTGTTTCTGACCGTCTACGGTGACGTTAAAAGACACCGTTTTGTGCCAGCGGGCAGGCTTGTCGATGATGGGTTGGCCCGCCACCATTGTGGAAGTCTGAACCGTCAGGTTGCCAAGGAACTTGATTTGGCTGGCGATGATTTGCTCTGCCAGCATAATGAACAGGGGTATTTTGGCAAGCGTGTCGTCATCAGTACGGTCAAGGTAAGACTGAATGTTTTCGACCAAAGAGTCGTAAGTCATTACCGATGCGGTTGCCATATTTACCCCACGTTTCGTTCAAAATGTGGACAATCCACCAAAGATTTAAAGTTGCCACCCCAGCGGTTTTTAGGGTGTAGAGACTCCCAGAAAGCGCCCAGCGGCGCGAGGATGCCCTTATCCCAGATTATCTGCCCATCCTTGAAGAAGTTCAAGTCGATGGCGCATCGCTTGAGGTGGATGGAGTTGAGGGTCTTGGAGCGTCCCGTGTTGACGTAGATGGCCTGTTGCTCAGGTGTACGGGCCAACTCCCCGCCAGTGACCATAAAACCCTGTTCTGTGGCGTATTGAATCAGCTTGCAGGCATCCAGCAGGAATGCCGCTTGGTCTTGGCTAAGGCTCATTTTTTGCTCCTCATGTCCGCCAGCTTCTCTACTGTTCGACCGCCAAAATACGCGAGAAAGATTATTTGGCCCCACTGGCCCAGCAAATTTACATAGCTTTCTTGTGCGTTATACCCGAACGCGGACATCATGGTGAACAAAAAGAACGCCACAAAAATGGCAATCAGGGCCATTGGACGAATGTTCTTGGACAGCCAAGAGTCGGAAGACATATCAGCCTTCCAGCGGTCACTGATGTTGTCTTCTTGATTCGCTTGTGCCTCCAACAAGATTTTTAGTTCTTCTTGCTCAACACGAGCCTTTTCAATGCCTAACTCAAGCAGGCGCTCTTCGTGGTCATACTGCAACTGACGCAGTTTGCCAATTTCTTCGGGGCTTGGGTTGTCGGAAATCTTCACGCCCAGAGCGTTCTCGACGACTTCTTTGCCCTTTGCTTGGATTGCAGAAGACAAAAGGCCCAGACCATTCTGAGCCAATGTACCAAGGAGTGATGCAACAATTGGAATCATGTCAGTCCCTTCCAGTTACAGTTTTGAGTGATTTGTTCACTGGAACCTTCTCTTCCAAGATGGCAATATGCATTCGGTTCTCAGCAATCTGGTCGCGGTTGCGTTGAATCTCTTTTTCAAGGTCTTGGCGCAGTTTTTCACGGGCCAGTTCGGCTCCAGTGTTTGACGCCTGCTTGTTGTCCGATGTGACAACGAGCGAAATTTTGCTGTTGAGGATGGTGACCTCATGCGCCAAGTTTGACAAGGCGCTCATTAAATAGACGACGCAAGAAAATAATAGAGGGAGAAGAGCAAACGTAATCTTCTCAATAAGTTGACCTTTGGCTTCCATACTTTGTATTTTCTCTTCGCTCATAATCCGAACACCTTTTTAACCATCTCGGCGGCAACACCGGGGCCAAGCAACACAGCCAAGATGACTACATACAGGAGGTACTCAATCTTGGTCATGCGCTTGGAGCCTTCGTCGAAGCGGCCCTGAATGTTTTCGTACCGCTGGGCGCATATCGCCTCATGGACGCTTAGGCGCTTGTCTGTTTCGGTGGCTAATTCGTGAACCGCTTCCATTCATTTACTCCGCTTTTGGTTGCTCTGCCATGCTGGCTTGAGCCTCTTTTTGCAAGGCTTCAATCAGTTGGAAGGTCTCTTGGTATGGGCGTGAACCCAAGTAACCAAGAATTTGGTTGACCAATTGAGTAGAGAGAGTCAGTTTGTCGTTCATTGCCATTTCCTTCAAAATTTCCGCTGTTATGGGCCAGCGGTTCGCCCTTTTTTATTATGCCTTTGGGAGCGCATTCTTTGCCACTTGAGCCTGATAAGCCGCAATGACTTCAGGTGTCCATGCCACGTTGCAGATTGCCACGACGTTAGCAGGAAGACCCGTGAGGTCTTGTGCTGGTGTCAGGCTTGTGCGGTGGTAGGTTTGGCTCAGTTGATTGCCGTCTTCCATGATGCGAGTTGCCTCACGATAGAGAACGATACCGTTCTCAGTCACGGTGATTTGGTCGATTACTTTTTCTTTCGTGATTGCCATTTGGGTTTCTCCTTAAAGTTGGCGTTGTGTCCAGCCTGACCAATCCAGTCAGGCTAATGAACTTCGTGGTTAAGCGGTTGTATATGCCATAGAAATATATGGCGTACCATTAGAAAATGCTGAATTGGCAAGTTGGGCATAAGAACCCGCACCCTGCCTGTAAAATGTCATGCTGACTGCTGAAGGAATAATAAAAGGCCAAATGTTCTGGTTTACGTCGTTCATGCAAGACCCCGTTGAGTAATTTGCATCACCTAGGGCTGGAAATGGCAAACCACCAATAGAGGCCGTTAGAACGCTTGCGGTAGATGGATAATTAACCTCTATATCAATAAACACTTTGTTTCCAATTTTTGTATATCTTGCGCTAGTTATTCCACCAAACGTCAATCCCGCACCGCTTGCATCAGTTGGAGTAAAAGTACCCTCCTCATAATCATCCAATGTGTTTGCATTTGATGATGCTGATTGAGTTGCGGGGAAGGTGATGCCCGCACCAGAAGTTGAGGGCGTAGTCGCCCCGACACCAATTGCATTGGCAAACTGCACACCCTGCGAAGCGTTGGCAAGCATTGCCTGCGTGCCAGAAGTGGCAATAGCCACCTGATTGGCGGCAGGGTAGTAGACACCAGTATCAGTGTCCGTACCAGTCACCGCTGGGGTTGTGGCGCTGTTGTCAGTGCCGTTTAATATGAGGGTCATGGTTTAGGCTCCTGCTTTCAGTGCTGCTACGTCAGTTTGCAGTTGGGTGATTAGGGCTTGCTGTTCTTGGATTGCTTTAATGCACAAAGAAACCATATTCCCGTAAGCCAAAGCGTCAGGGGAGCCGTCTTCTGCGTATTGCACAAACTCAGTAAGACCAGCTTCATGTACTTCTTCAGCAATCAAACCACCAAAAATAGTCTCGCCGTCGTTCTTGCCTTTGTATGTGACTGCTCTTAATTTCAGCGCATCAACAAGACCATGTGTTGCATCTTGGACATCTGTTTTGTATTTCAAAGATGATGTCGAACGCTGTAAATCTCCACTAGTACCAACTGTCATGTTTGCGGCGGCGGCTGTTGTATTGTTATACGGGCAAGCGGCTAATCCTGAAGTTGATGTTCCCGTAAAAATAGCACCATCATTTCTAACAGATAACAAAGCGACATTGGAAGAGTTATATGTAAGTGTTGCGTAAGTTGCACTTGTTGTACCAATACCGTTAAGTCTCAATCGTGCGCCGCCACCTGTTGAGCCAATGCTTACATCACCACTGGAGTCGATACGCATACGCTCTGCGTTATTAGTGCCAAATAACAAAGACCTTGCACCACGACCATTGATTGCAAAAGTATCGTTTCCACCAGAACCAAAACAGTTTGTTGCAGTACCTAAATCAGCAATTACAGTTCCGCTAGTTGCTACGGTTATATATCCACCATTAGCATTTGTACTGTTAAAACCAGTAATAATGCCAGCAGTGGTATCTATAGCCAGTCTTGCGGAACCCGGCGAAGTCGTTCCTAGCCCCATATTCTGTGAAGCATCAATGGTGACTGCCGCCGTACCATTGGTCTGGAGTTGCAGAATGCCGCTGGCGTCTGCCGTCTGGACTATGCCGCCGCTGCCTGTGCTTGAGGCATTTATCGTTGATGTCATGCTGCGCCTTTCAATGCTGCTACGTCAGCTTGTAGTTGGATGATTAGGGCTTGCTGCTCTTGGATGGCTTTAACAAGTACAGGCAACATAAAGTCTGGAGTAATTGTTAAATAAGGCGTCCCGTCTTCAGCTTTTTCGTCTTTCTCAACCACCATTTCGGGAATTAGCGGCAATAAATTTTGCGCTTTAAACCCAAGTTTTTTAGGGCTGTTATCGTCTTCCCAGTTAAAGTGAAATTTAACGGGTTCAATTTGCAATACTTCTGCAAGACCTTGAGATGGCTCAAAGTTTTTCTTTTGACGAACATCAGATGCGCCAGCAGCCCAATTTGCCGAACCTTGTGATATAGATGGGCCAGAAA
>Ga0209087_1000692_pt1 | contig 20898 bp, 25 predicted proteins | sample S_130805_EF_Meta_FD_187321 | JGI IMG/M metagenome (GOLD analysis project Ga0209087, IMG submission 187321) | Freshwater microbial communities from Lake Simoncouche, Canada to study carbon cycling - S_130805_EF_MetaG (SPAdes) (version 2) | ecosystem: Environmental > Aquatic > Freshwater > Lake ... | reverse complement strand
AACCACTACAGAATCAGCAGAACCGCCTGTCGCCCCAGCAGAATATCCACCACCATTACCAATTAGCACCCTACCCGCACCAAAGGCAACCCATGTGCCTACCCCAAATAAACTAGCAGGGTTAGTGCTGACTGTGCTTGTGTAGATTGAGCCAACTGGATACAGGGTATTAGCAATAGTGGCCAAGGGTGTAGCCGCCGCCTGAACAAATGCAGTTGTGGCAATTTGTGTGGTGTTGGTTCCAACTGACGCAGTAGGGGCAGTGGGTACACCAGTCAACGCCGTGTTGACATAGTTGTTTGCAACCACAATGTCTGTGCCGTTGGATACAAGCGTAACCTTAGACCCGTTAATAACGGAAACACCAGTCTGTCCACTTACCTTGACGGTAACTTGGCCTGACGCCGTGTTGTTATAGATGTAGTACAGCTTCTTGTTAGAAGGAACTATTAAGTTGGTGTTGGTTCCACCCGTTCCTGTCAGCTCAATGAACATGTTCCTAGCCACGCCCGTCGCGCCGTTGGGGATCGTGATTGTGGTGTCGGTTCCTGTAGCAACGGCCTGAGTCACATAGCCGGAAATGGCTTGCTCAATGAGCGTCCCAAGGTTTGTATTGGTAGTCGATCCCCAGTTACCAGCCTGCTCGCCAGCACCGATCAGTTCTATTGCCAGATTGGTTGAGTACGTACTAGACATGTTGTTCCTTTACTGTAGGTTGTTGATTGTCTGCCAGCCTGCGGAATTCGTTGTGTTTACTAACGTCCAGTTGGCAGTCTGGTCATCAATAATCTTGATCCAACCTGACACTTGCGTATTGTCTGCCATATTGATGTTCTCGGCAATGGCGGCTACGAAGGCGGCTTGAATTGAAGGTACATCCGCAGGGTTGATGTTTTCTATGATTGTCAGGTAGACATTTAGAGCCGCCGTAAAGCTATCCGCTGCACCAAAGTTTTCGGTAATGTCCGCAAAGAATGCATTAAAAATATCAATTACATCAGCTACGCCTATGTTCTCAGTGATGCTGGCCGCAAACTGAGCCGCAATAGATTCAACGTCTTCCAGCGTTATGGCTTCTGAAATAGCCACAGCAAACTGCGCCGTCATGGTTTGGGCATCAGCAAGATTGACGTTTTCTGCTATGTCTTGTACGAAAGCAGAAGACTGGGTGCTGGAGTCGTCTAGAGTAAACGGCTCTGCTCTACTATTGAGCAAGGCCACAAAGACCGCTTGGCTATCCGCCATTGTTATGGCTTCGGCACGGCTCACAGCAAACTGAGCAGAGATGACTGGGATATCCGCTGGCAGCAAATTTTCAGTGATGGATTGCAGGAAGGTAGATGCTTGTGTGCTGGAGTCGTTCAGCGTGATTGCCTCTGTAACGCTGCCAAAAAAATTACCACCTACGTCATTCTCAACGTCCGCAACCCCGATATTCTCGATGATGGAGTTGAGCAGAGTCTGCGATTGAATGCTGGAATCGGCTAAGCCTATGTCCTCAGAGATGGACAGAAAAATCCCAGTTGTGCCTAATGCAGCAAAAGGGGATTGGGCAAAAGCCGATATTCCAAACATTTATTACACAGCAACCCATGCTTGGGTTTCTTCGTTCCAAGTAAACGGGCCACCTTCTGTAGGCATGGCAACAGGAGCATCCCACAAACAAGTGTCTTCGTTCAAAAGCCAGCTTGCGTAAGGCTGTGGAGGGATAAATGCATCACGCTGCTCATCGTAGGTGTAGCCAATGCCAGCGTAGTTTTTACGCAATGGTGTGCCGCCATTAGAGTGACCGCCACCATGTGTGTTGTATGAAGTTTGAACCCAACCATGACCAAATACGCCTGTGTCAATAACGTCTTGCTCCGCAACAATTACTTGTTTAACAATGCCGTTTTCAACTTTTGCAAAATGTGCCATGTTTAATCCTTTATTAAAGTGAATTTAAATACCCACTAGACGTAAATGTGTGGATAGTATTGCCGCCACTTGATGTAACTGTTCCACCAGTAAATTTTTGTGCGCCAGCGTAAGAAATGATGACTACGCCTGATCCGCCTGATCCGCCACCGCCGTAGTTTGAGCCAGTTGTTGATGAACCACCGCCACCACCGCCGCCAAGGTTTGTAGTTCCGTTGCTTCCGGTTCCGGGTCTTCCGTTGTTTCCATTTCCACCGCCACCTGAACCACCAGTACCAGCAGTTCCGCTTGTGCGGTTATCACCACCACCACCGCCACCGCCACCTGCATAAGTTACGCTTGAGCCACTTATAGATGATGCTGTGCCATTGCCACCATCTCCACCAACGCCATTTCGTTCTGAGCCAGTTCCAGCAGAACCAACTGCACTTGCACCACCGCCACCAGAACCGCCAGCAGCAAAACTTGTTCCACCACCAGCAAAACCTTGACCAGTAACTCCTGTGCCACCAGTTAAAGTTCCGCCATCATTTGAACCAGAACCGCCTCCAGAACCGCCACTTAATCCATTTCCTCCGTATGAACCACCACCACCGCCACCAGTAGAAGTTATTGATGAAAATACAGAATTGCCACCGTTTGTACCGCTACTAAGTGTTGTTTGCTGGGCAATACCAGCACCACCAGCGCCAACGGTAACAAGATACGTTGAATTGTTAATAATTAAACTTGAACCCGATAGCAAACCACCCGCACCACCGCCTCCGTGATTACCCGCACCACCACCACCAGCAACGATTAAATAGTTTACTGAAAAAGATGCAATAGGAGCAAGCGAGCCTGATGTAACAAATGTATGAATAGTGTTACCACCGCTTGATGTGACTACGCCACCTCCAAATTGTTGTGAGCCAGCATAAGAAATTATTACAACTCCCGAACCGCCGTTGCCACCAGCGCGTGTGCCAGTAGCAGAACCTGTTTCTCCACCACCGCCACCGCCTGTGTTTGCAGTTCCAGCACCACCGGGTTCAGCATTACCAGAGCCTCCGCCGCCGCTACCACCAGCGCCACCAGCGCCGCTACCAAGACCGGGGTTACCACCACCGCCGCCGCCAGCATAATAGGTTGATGTACCGCTAATTGAAGATGCTGTACCAGCGCCACCAGCATTACCGTTTGCACTTCCAGAGCCTCCAGCCGCACTTGATCCACCGCCGCCACCAGCAGCAGCGCCACCAACACCAGCGCCGCCAGCATTACCTTGACCAGAAACACCAGTACCACCAGCGTTAGAGCCGTTACCACGACCACCCCCACCTGAGCCGCCATTACCGCCAGCTAAAGTGCCCGAATTTCCGCCGCCGTAACCACCACCAGTTGTGGACGCAATGCTTCCAAATGATGAGGTTGATCCTTGGGTCGCAACCGATACGTTGGGATATACACCGCCAACGCCACCAGCTCCAACGGTTACCACGTATGAAAGCGCGGGGTTTAGAGAGGTTGAAGATGCAAGCAATCCACCTGCACCGCCACCGCCGCCGCCGTCTGCACCGCCACCCGCACCACCAGCCACCACAAGGTAACTAGCAGTTACAGGAGAAACGCCACCTGTCCACCCAAAGGCGGCTAGTGACGCTGCACCAATTTTGGATAAACGTGGCATTGTGAATCCTTATGCGAACTTAGTCTGCGCGGCGAGTACAGTAAATGCTGCACTTCCCGTTTTAATAATCACATAAGTGTAGCTATCAATTGAGCTTGCGTTGCCGCTTGTTGGGGCCGTGCCGCCTTGCCACTTGGGAGTTACGGAAGAGCCGTCAATAGTTACGGCTGAATTGTAGTAAGCAGTAGCACCTTGAGTCACCAAGAAGGTTGCAGAGATGGATTCGCCAGTCTGCATCACAGTGTTCAAAGATGTACCAGACGATCCACGGAAGTTCACTGTCCAGTTGCCTGATGCGTTGCTGGTGTAGTACAGAACGGACTGTGTAGTCACGTCGTAGTTGATCGTTCCTGTAGCTGCTGTTGCGGAAACAGTATTTACTTCGGCAATGTTAGGAGTCTTGAAAGCAGACTTAGAAGACGAGCCAGCGGTTTGCAAACCAGAGGTTGGAGTGGTTGTGCCGATGCCTACGTTACCGCTGGAGTCGATACGGGCGCGTTCTGTGCTGCGAGTCCAAAATGAAACGCCTTCGCCACCTGTCCCTGTAAATGAACGGGCCGCAACTACAACTCCAGTAACATATCCAGATGTGCTACCCGCACTTATTTCATAAGCTCTGTCATCATAGTAGGTGTGGATTGGGTTAATTGATGCGGTTGAACCATCTGATATTAAACGTCCAGCAGCAAGATTGCCCGCTGCCAAAATACCACTACCCGACGTTGCTAAAGACCCGCCTGTTACATTTAGCCTAGTCGCTGGAGAACTCGTCCCAATACCAAGCTGCCCACTTGCATCCAGAGTCATCGCCTGAGTTAAAGACGCTGTGTTTCCCGCTGTGCCTGATGGCGCATTTAGCCAAATATGTGAACCTGCACTTTGTATATAGTAAGTAGCCGCGGCAGTAGTTTTGTAAATCCAATTTGAGCCGTTGTAGTATATGTTTTGCGCTAAATACAAAGCCCCCGCAGTATTACTGCTAATTGAACCACCCAAAAATTCAACTGCCTTTGAGGGGCTTCCAGACCAAGCACTCGGAGTAACTCCCAAGCCTAGATTGCCTGAGGCGTCGAGGCGCATGCGTTCGGTGGCATTGGTGTAGAACACCATTGGGTAAGCGCCGTCAGCGTAAAGAACACGGGCGTTTGCTGTGCCGTAAAAGGCACCAGAAGCGTCGTCTAAGCCAACATAGAAGTTCCCGTTATCGTTTTGCGCTCTAAAACCGTTGTATGTTGTACTGTTTGATTTAACACGTGCAAAAACAGCCGAACCTTGCACATCCAACTTTGCTGCTGGCGAACTTGTACCAATACCCAACCCTGTTGTGGTTAAGCGCATACCTTCAGTTAACGCAGCACTTCCACCGCTATTTTGAGTATAAAACGCCATTGCACCTGAATAATCACTTGCAGTAGCAGATGCTTTAAATCCTTGAATACCAGCAAACGCATAATTTGCTGTTGAATTGCCTGTTTGCCCTTCAAATATAATTGAAGGCCCTGTACCAACAGCCGCAGTAGCCGTTGACCTTATTCTGATTAAACCATTTCCAGTTGAATTTGATGGTGCAGAGCCGTCTGTTGACGCAACATTAAAAGTTGAAAGACTGCCACCGCCACCAACACTAAATCTAATATTGGCGTTATCCCAAACAAGATTAGCACTTGAACCAAACGCAGATGTGCCAGCACCAAAAGGAATATATCCTGCTGTTAAGGTTGTAAGTCCTGTACCGCCCGCTGCAACAGGCAAAGTACCCGCAGCCAGAGCAGAAGCACTTGTCGAATACAGCGCGTTGTTGGCCCCGGTAAAGGTAGTTAAGCCTGTACCGCCGTAGCCTGATGCAATAGTTCCGCCATTCCATGTGGCGTTAGTTATTGTCGCTGTACCAAAATCTGCGGTAGCGGTATTGAAGTTATAAGTTCCGGGCAGGAAAGAATAGATGCCCCAAGTACCCGAAGCAGTGGCAATACTTGTTGCGCCTAACTGAGAAGCGCCACCAGACGGAATTGTTTCAATCGTTGCACTACCATTGTTTGTAATGGTCAAAGTACCCGAAGAGCTGTTTACAAAAATAAAACTATGCCCAAGCTGCAAGGTTGTAGCGTCAGGTAGCTGGAATGTGTGAGTGGTAGAGCCAACTAAAATCTGAGTTCTTGAAGAGGCTACGGTTAAAACCGTTGTACCACCAGATGCCGTTGTTGCCGTTGTGCCCGGTATGAAGTTATTAAACGTGACGTTGGCGCTTGCATCTCTTAATACAACCGAGTTGGCACCAGAAGAAGCAGTTACGCCTGTGCCACCATAAGCCACGGCTACAGTAGAGCCTTGCCAAGTACCAGAAGATACCGTACCCAAAGCACTGACGTTGTTAGACCCGTCTAAATTGACAGACTTACTAGATGGGTAGGTGACAAATACGTTGACCGTTCCTGTGAACGTAACCGCTGATCCGGAGTTGCTGGAAGACAGAATGGTCGTGCGCGTGAGCGTCGGGCCAGTAGTTGAATACGTACCAACCCCCACCTCCCAGTTACCCGTAGCGTCAAATGCTGAGTAATAGGTGGTGTTTCCATTGCCAACCACGGCAAAAGACTGGAAGCCCGTGACCGAGCCAGTAAGCGTGAAACTTACTGTGGTGTTGGCTGTGCCAGTCTGCTGTACCCGATCATTAAGGGCAAGAGCCATTTAAGACTCCTTAAGAAGTCGCAGTAGTCGAGTAAGTAACAGTTACGGTATCGCCAGAAGTAACAGTCTTAGCAGTAGAAAAGTTGCCTTCTGAGTACAAAGTACCTGCTGTGCTAGAGATTGTGCTGACTGCGCCAGAACCTGTTACCAAGAAACAGCCATAAACCGTAGCAGAACCTGTCATGGTGTACGTAATCGCTGTAGCCGTTGAGGTGGTTACGTTCGATGGAGTTGTACCAGACGAAGTGGATGCTGCAAATACCGCTGTACCGCGCACTGCTGAACCGCCCACGGTATAGGTGGTCAACTCAGTCCATGTCTTAGAAGACATAGTGTCTGCGGCAGCAAATGTGGTGCTGTTGTTAATCAGACCTAAGAATGGGCCAACAGTGGTGTATGTTCCAGAAGTGCGCAACAAGGTGTCCAGCAACAACTGTTTGCCTACGGCCACTACCAGATTGGGGAACTCTTCGTTCCACTTGAGGTTACCGTCTGCATCGCGGCACTCTACATGGTAGTGGCCGTCAATACCCATACCTTCTGGGATAGATGCGTTAGCTTGCAATGTGGCTACAGCGTGATCGCCAAAACCGGATTGTTCTTTATGCATGATTGCTCCTTAAGCGAGTCGAATGATTGCAGACGTGTTAGTGGCTGCTGGGAATTGTACGGTAAATGTACTCGTAGAGGTCTTATCTGAACCAAAATCTAGTACGCATACTGCGGGGTTTGTGGTGCCATTGGCTAAATAAATCAAAGCACCTCTGGCAGTTATAGAACCAGTCCATGCGGCGTTTGAAAAAGAGATATAGGCAGTTGTTCCGCCGGTTGCACCAACAGTGGGAACTTGAGAGATGGTCAAAGCCTGACCGCCTGCAACATAGTTTCCACCTGAAGTCTCGCCCGTGCTTGTGTATGCGGTAGTAGTTTGATCCAATGTAGCGGCATTGGTGTACAAGGCAATCTTGTACGTTTGAGAACCATCAAAATCAAACACCCCATCAAGCAAGCCAACCTTGAATGTATTGGTAGTCCAATTTCCCGTAAACGGCATTATCTAACCCCCGAATTTTGAGGTAGAGGCGCTTCACGGTACTGGCCACTGCGATACGCATCGCTGCGCTCAAGTCCATCACCCAAACGCTTAGCCAAGGCCAGTGCTTCTTTGTACTTGGTATCGTACAAAACAATTAAATCTTGTTCGCCCTTCATGTAGGTGTACGCTTCAACCAGAGAACCATACAAGAGGACGGTATCAAAGTTATCCCCCAGCCACGTAGTACTAGCTGTAGTGATTGAAGTTGGATAGTAGTAATAGTGCAACTCCACAGAATAGGAGGCATCGGGCGTTGGGCCAACAATGAACGACAACTCGTTGGTGATTGTGCTGGTGTTGACTGTCGGGCCGAACAGGGCGTAGTACTTAGGGATGCCAACGTCTGTGGTCGGGTTAGGGTAAGACTGCCGGATGAAGTTCACATCCTTGTTCAACAAATATTCGTAGTTGCCACTGGCGTCAATGACTGCCAAAGAGTAAGTAGACAAAAAGTCTTCTGGGCAAGACAAATATTTGTTTACAGAGGTGACGCTACCCGTCACGTTTTTACGCAACGAAGGGAACTGAACCGAGTTGTAGATGCGCTGTTCCGCCTGCGCGATAATTGTATTTATCGAGGTGGTATCAAACTGATTTTGGGTGTAATCAGTTATAGCGGCTACAAGCTGCGTATAGTTCACGCCATCGGCCCCCGAGCCATTACGCCTTTAGTGGCTGCGCCAGTACCACGGATTTTAATGCCGGAGGTTTTAGGAGCGGGATAGTCATCGCGGCTGATGTTTCCAACAGACATATTGACATCGTTGGCCTTCATGCGGTTGCCACCGTCATAGCCGCTGTTCTTGATGTCCACACCACCGGCTGTAGAGGGCTGGGGGCCATTTACACGTGTAGCAACCAATGTCTCACCAGCAGGCACGGGGCGACCGGGCTTTACTGGGTTGTTGTGTGGTTTGGCATAAACGCTGGCATTACCAACTTCTTTGCCCATAACTTTTTGACTGAATTTAGCCATATCAACCGCCTTTTTTGTAGGTGAAAGAAGACTTCTTCTGATTGGCAACCTTAGCCAAACCACGACCCAACTGCTTCATTTGCAAGTTGGTCTTGCCGCCTTTAGCCAGCTTAGTCATAGGCTTGCCGGGATGCATGTGTTTTTCGTGCTTATGCACGGCACCAGCAATCATTTTCTTGTCCTGTTTTAAATCCATTTTGTCCATATTAGACTCCTAAGTTACGCTTACCGTTACTGTACCAAGTTCTACAGCTAGAACCAAGTTATTTGGCGTTAGATCAGTATCAAAATTCCTAGCTCCGCCAACCGGGTTCCACCCCCACTGAAAGATCCTGCTACCTGCTTCTGGGTAACCAAAGCCATCTGGGGACACACTATTAGTCAACAAAATCTGCAACCCGTTCTGGCCCGAAACTTGGTAGCTCACATCAGGACGTGGCTCACGCACAGCTTGCGGATCGTTAACTGGGTACATGCCCAACTGCAACTGTGGATGATCTGGATCCCAACACGCACGACAAACTTTAATTTTGAAAGGTCTTGTCTTAACCGTCTGAGTGCGCAACTCCTTAAGCATGTAACGCCCAGCACACCTATCACATTCCGCAATCGCATGTTTGCCTGACGCAAAACGATTAGGCATAGAACATGTTCCTTGGCACAAACCGCAAAGGAGATGTATCTCGGTCTTCCGCAGCGGCCAAATCCCACTGCTGCTCATATTCCATTTTTAATCCGATAACCCGCTGCTGATCCACATTGGGCAACTTGGTGCTCAACTGATAAGCCAGCCCAGCCACCATACAAGGGATAAAGCGGAATGGGATATCTTGAACCGTCACGCCGGAGCCAGCATCCTGAATACGCCGCATACGGTAGTACACAAACATGTACTGGTCACCCGGTGCGTTGGGCGTTGGCCAGACGTTGATGGCCGGAAGGTTCTGAACCGTGATAGCCGCACCCGAAGTGTGCGCGGCTGCCGTTGTGTTGTTTTGCCCGCGAGCGCAATTAAGCAACTGGTTGTTTACAGGGTCTACGTTAGGGTAGCTGATGGTTTCGCTACCAATTTTGATAAAACCGGCAGTCGTCAGATTGGCCACAGACGAAACGGTGATGGTCGTGGCAGTACTGGAAATGGTTGCAGCCAATGTGGCTGTGCTCAGGTTTTCTTGCCCAGATTGACGGTTGAACCAAACTTGAATAGGACGCCCCTGAGCTAATTTGTTTGGCAAGCTCATATAGGTAGGCTCTGCAATCCGGCTGATGTTGATATCAATCTGATTGCTTGTACCGTTGTTCTGACGGATCACAGTGTCTAACAAATCAATCGTATCTACGGGCACTGGATAGATGGCTTGCCCAGTCACCATGGGAATCTGCCCCTGCTCAACCGTCCAAAAGTTGATACCCCGATTTGCCCACTCGATGGTCAGGATGTTTAAAGACCTGCGGGCCGTGCGAAAGTTATAGCCTGTACGCAACTCCTGACCGCAACGCTCAAACGCCTCCTCAATGAGGTCGTTCATGTCGAGATTAAAGACTGAGGTTCCGGTGGTCGATGCCATGATTACTTCATTTTCTTAAGCGTTTGCGCCAGACGAGCACGTTGGCCCAGTTTGCCGGGAGCTTTAGCGGCATTAGCCAACTTTTTTGGAGGAATAGGATTCTTCGGATTGATCTTAAGCTGCTTCTTCAAAGCACCGGGCTTTTTAATTGCATCTTGAATCCAATTTTTAGCAGAACCGCCTTTTTTCATGGTTTCTACGCCACGACCTTTAAGGATGTCCGCTTGGGTAACTTTGCCATCACCCGTTAAATCAGGAAACTTTGCCATTATCGGAACCTCGCTGTTTTCTTTGCTATCGTTTTGGGTTGGGCTACGAATTGTTTTCCGGCAGCTTTTCCTGCCCGCTTGGCTTTGGTCGTTGCAGCGTACTCAGCAGGGCTGAGACTTTTGATCGCAGCTTCTGGAAGATATCGCTCACCTGTTTTACTAGACGGCTTTCCACTCTTGGTTCTCCATTTCTGGTCACCCCAATCCTTTAAGGATTTTTGAGGTGCCTTCAATCTCGATAGCCCCCGCCAGCCGCCTTATACCTCTTGGCAACAAGCTGTGCCTTACGTGCCGACCATTGCCCTGCACCGGTGCCGTGAGTTGCCGCTGCCTTTACCTGCGACACAATCCGCTTGCGCAGACTGGGTTTGGTGTAGTTACCAGCAGCATTAACCTTGCCACCCTCTTTGTACTGGGTGAAATCAGTGTCATCCCGACGAGGCTTTCTAGCCCCGCTCGGCATTTTGCTGGCGCGGATTGCGCCCATACCACGGGATGCCATCATAATTTAACGGGCGTAACCGCCGCCTTTCATAGTGACCATAGTTCCACGAGTTTTGCCCTTAACGGCGCAGCCATCACCACGCTTGGAAGCAGTCATACCACCTTTTTTCATACCACCGGGCATGAACTCACTTTTATCTTCAGCACTAGAAGAAGACATACCGCGACTTCTTGGCATGGTTGATGGTGTGGGGTTAAAGTTCTCTGCTAATTCTCTTGCAGTTACTTCACGTGATCTATCTGCTGGCTTAGCTGGGGAAGGCATGAGGGAAGCAACTTCTTTTGCGGTTGCAGTGTCAGGGCTGTCAATTGTGAGAGAACGTTCTTCAGACACGGACACGGGTGCTTTTGTTCCCGCACTGCCACGGCGAGTTAAACCACGTTCTTTGTTTAGAAAGTCGCGCAACTCCATGTTTTGGCCATACTTACTCTTGAAGTCTTCAAGCTCTGCCTTTGAAACAATCGGATTGCCTTTTCTATCCAGCTTGCGATTCATTGGATTTAATGCCATGTCGTTCTCCTTAAATTAACACTTGGCCATTCCGCCTTTTTTCATCACACGGGAACCGATGCCGTTAGGCACACCGGATCCGGCCATCTTGACTTGCATACCTTTGGTTTTACCCTTGGTTGCAACGCCATCACGGCTGGGGGCGGCAGTACGAACTTTGCCCATCGAGGAAGCTGCCATGCCGCCAGAAGCCATTTTTTGAACTTTTTTCATGCCCGCAGGCTTGCCCGTATCGGTAAACGACATGTACTTGGCCATGCCGCCTTTTTTCATACCCATCATGCTACCGGCCATAGCGGTTTTGGCCATAGGAGTTGGCTTCTTCATGCCGTCCTTAGCCGTGCTCATGCCGGGTTTCATTACTGGTTTGCCCATTGGAGAAGGAGCAACTTTTTTTGCTGTAGCCATAGTATCACCGCCTTTTGAAAATTTGCGGCCCTTGTCCGCGTTGGAAAAATCCTTGCCCACGGACTGTGGGACACCCACCTTCTTCGCAAAAGCTGGACTATGCGCCACAGCCTCCATGAAATCATGTTGTTTTTTACTTGTGCTGGGCATCTTTGGACACCTTTTTCCAACCAATCAGCACAGAAAATTCTTTGCCTGTAATCATTTCGGCAATCCGCATACCTGTCCAAATGATCGTAAACAGGGCGGCAATAGAGGGCAACATATTGGTGATCGTGGCTACAGCCGTGATAAACGACAGGCCATCACCAACTTGTTTCACTATGTCAACGGTTTCGGGTTTCATATCAGCAGTTCCACGCTCTTAGGGATTTATTGATTCGGGAATTTGGATCTCTGGCCACTTCTGGGCTTGTGTTTTTCTTCTTGTGCCCAGTCATCCTTGCGCAGAAAGAGTCTCGCCTGCTGCCGCCCTCGGGTTGAGGCCTCTTTAGCCCCGGTTTCCCCGGATTCGCTGCATTGTAGGACGCACGTCCCTTGGCGTTCAAGCCGCCTTTGGGGTTCTTGCCTTCTTTGCGAGTCCATGCTGGACTCTTAGCCATAGAACACCGTAATTCCAGTTACGGAACCCGCACTAAACGTTAAATACAAACCTGTATTAGCCAAAATACCTTCACCGGGGACTATGACATAAAACGTGTTTGGATTACTGTTGCCAGCTAAGTCCATCGTGTAGAGAACGGCGGCTGTGGCGCTACCGTCTCGGATTTCAAATGTTACCGACGTGCTTATTTTTGGGGATACAACAATACCCTTTAGCCGTGTTCGACCTGCGTAGTAAGAGCCAGCCGCGCTAAGGTGCGCACTTTTTACGTCATATTGCATCATAATCAATCTCCTCTAGAAAAGGGGCCGAAGCCCCTAAGATCAATTAGGCTGTACGGGTAAACACGTAGGCCGTTGCACTAGAGAACATGATCGTGAAACGAGCCAAGCCTGTTACACCAGAAGGCACAGTCAACAAGCCTGCACCAGCACCAGAACCAGCAGCCGCTGCGGCAGACAAAATACCGTTTGTAGCTACGGCAATAGTCACGGTGCTTGCGCCAGCGGTGTTATCAATAAACAAATCCATCACAGTACCGGCAGTTGCGCTAAGTGCTGCGCCAAGCAAAGTGCCGGTAGGCAAAGTGATGGTAGTAGCTGCGGCTGAGGTAGAAGTGATATAGCCTGTAGCAACTTGTGCTGCTGTAGCAGTTGCTGTGGCGTTGATGGCAGCGGTGCTTGGGTGATTCTGGTCAGTAAAAACCAGATTTGTAGTAGTCAGGTTGGTTACGCTAGTAGTAACGCCAAGGGTAGCCGTGGTAGTGACTGCGCCAGTGGTGGCGTCAATAGATACAGTTTGAAAGCCGTTCTGCGAGCGAACTGGGCCGTTGAATGTGGTATTTGCCATGATGATTCCTCACATGCGAGTTGGAGGGTGTCTGTCTGCATGTCGTCAGCTTGGTCTGCCTGACACCCCAAAAATCCAAGATTGGATAAATATACTCTAATAAAAAAATAATGCAACAAAAAAGGGAGCCGAAGCTCCCTTTTATTAGGCTCCAGCGGAACCGTACATGCCCAGAGGGTCAGACCAGCCGAAGCTGTAACGCTCACGAGACTTGTAACGGACGTTGCCGGTGTCAAAATCACCGTCCATTGACTGTTGCAACGGGGTACGCACGAAATGCTTCATGCCGTTTGGAACGTCTGTGGTCAGGAACCAAGCGTTTGTATCGGTCAAGAAGTGATTAATGGTGTATCCGCCGGGGATAGAACCATTGTTCTTCAATGCGTTGATGTCGTTGTCAGCAGTAGACACACGCAATTCAGTTTCCAGCAAACGAGTTGCCGTGAACTGTAAAGCGGGAGGAACCACCAGCTTGTTAGGCTTAGCAGCGATCAACAAGCCACGCTCATCAGTCCACAAGCTGATCTGAATCACAGCGTTTTCCAACGATGTTTCATTCAAGTCGGCAGGGGTAGATGGGATGTTGCTGTTGGTGCCACCAGAGATCAAAGGATGTGCTGACGAGAACAACGGAACGCCGTCACCACCAACGTAACCGCTGTTGAAACCGTTATTCAAAACGGAAGCAGCTTTTACTTGCTTGGTGTATGCCATAGCGCGAGCCAAGGCTTTGGTGTAACGAGCGGACAACGAGTCATACAAGTTGTCTTCGATAGCCTCTTCAGTCAAGCTGAAGCCCAAAGCAATGGTTTCGTGGTTGTATCGAGCAGTCCATGCTTCCTGCGCATTGTCATAAGCAATGGCAGCGCCCTCGTTCTTCACCGGAGCGGCGGAGAATCCGGACAGCTTGGTTTCCTCTTCAAAACTACGCTCCGAAGTTTCGGTTTCGTAGATCTCTTTGTGCTCTTCGCCGTATTTAGCGTATTCCAGACCAAACAAAGCGTTCAGGCCGGGGAGCAGCTCTTTCAATAGTTGTGCGCGTGAAATTGCCATGATTTAGCTCCTTATACGCCGGTTGTGTTGTTATAGCTATGGAAGTTTCCATTCCAAGCCACCAAGACTTCTGGGAAACCTACAAACGATAAAGCTGAACCGGAAGCCAGAGTAACTGAGGTATCCAAGGTCAGTGTGGTGGTAGCCACATTAATAACGGTTGCATATTGGCCAGCCAAAGTGCCAGTACCAGTCGAGCAAATAAGCTGCATACCGGGGAGCAAGCCAGTTACGGCTGCTGTCAAGGTAACAGTTGCGCTGGAACCAGAGGTGCTACCAGTACCGGTCAAGGTAACAGCAGTCTCAGGAACAACGCCAACCATGCGCCATGGCAGAGCAGTAGTAGCACGATCACCAGCACCAGAAGTGCCAGAGGTAACGACAGCACCGGAAACCGACTGAGCGGAATTACCGGTAGTTGTGCTGCCAGAAACACCACCAGCGCCACCAATCATGTACAGATTGGAGCCAACATAGTAGGGGTTCAGATAGCCAACAGTAGTGCTGGTATTAGCCAAAGAAGTACTTTGGACGGTAACCACGGCCTTCATCAGGGCGCGAGGATCGTCAACAACAATAGCTTCAATATCGTTAGCAGCGGTACTAGCAGGGTAGTACTGAGCAAACAATTTTTGGCCGGTTGTGGGGCTAGTGTAAGAACAGCCTAAGAAAATGCCGAGCGTACCAGCAACGGGGGTGCCGGGAGACGAAGCGGCGCTCATAGACGAGCGAACAATAGTTCCACCAGAGATTTGAACTACGTCACCGTAGAACAAGTTTTGAGCATAAGCGTACTCAATCGGTACTTTACGGGTAGCGCCAGCATAGGGCAGTCCGTCCAGACGGTTGAGCGGCTTAAACCCATAGGGTGCCGATACAGTTGGATAAGCCATTTAAGACTCCTTAAAAAAGATTAAGTACCTTTGCCAAAGCTACTTGAAGATTTACGCTCTCTAAAGAGCGGCATCCGCGCATCGCTTTGACGCATGAAACTATTATCTACAGCGTCCGTCTGAGCTTGTGTCTGTTTAGCAAAAAATTCATTTCGCTGGTCTACAAAATCAGAAGGTGTCTTGCAAAGTAATAGCCCGCCAATCTCAATGTTGTCTTTATAACGACTATTGGGATCAGCTAACAGTCGGAATTTGGGTTGTTCTTCGACGGGAACGGGCTCCCAACCTTCACGGAGTTTGGCCGATAGGTTACGGGGATCTGCCATGTTATTCGTCGAAACACGAATCCAGCGATATCTATACCCAGCCTGTTTGTCTGGCTCGGGCAACAATTCAGGTTGCATCCACTGCTTAGGACGCTCCACTATCGCACGTGTTTCAAGTTCTCTTGCGAGTCTATTTTCAGCCATTTTGGGCCTCCACTTTAAGGAATTCCTTCACATACTGCTCAGGAGTAATTCCAAGTTTTTTGATCGTATTCATCTGGCTCTGCTTTAGTTTGACCTTGTTGGAGGCCGTACTGCGCGTTGCCGGAGCCACAACAGTCGCAGGTTTTGCCCGTGGCTGTTCACGACCTTGTTCCACTTCCTCAATACCAAAGGCATCAGGGAACCGTTTGCGCATCGTTTTGTCCAATGTGCCGTAATACTCATCAGAACCAATCTGGACTCCAGTTTCTTTAAGTTCTTCGTGTAAACCTAAAGCAAACGCTGTCATCGCCTTACTCCGACCAAACCAACTGTTACGTTCTTGCCACGCTTCAGCCCTAGGATCGGGTTTAGGAACAGATTGTTGCTGCTGTTGTGGGGGTTGTACTTCATATTGTTCCTCTTGTAAAGAGGGTAATTTAAAGTTTTTTGCTTGAATAAGTTTCAAGTTTGCTTCTTGCATTGCCTGCTGAGCTTCAACCAACTTATCAGAATCCCCGGCATCGTAGGCTTCTTTATAGGCCCGCTTAGCTACATCCAATTCCATGGACGCATTACTCTGCACTGTGGTGGCGAATTCTTTTTCGCCATTTGTCAGGATCTGTTTAATGCGCTGGTTTTCTTGAAGTAGCTTTTGAGCTACAGAAAGTGCTTCTTGGTGTTCTCGTAAAGCAGCCTCTTTCTCGCGCCGCTCATCGTGCCAAACCTTACGCATCTGTTTAAGTTTGCTCTTAACATTGTCGTCGTATTGGTCTAATTCATCTCTTTCCAAATCCTCAACTAAGGGTTTTGGCAACGGCTGACGGCCACGATCTTCGACGGGGGTATCGTCCTCAATCTCAATTTCAATTTCGGGTGCCGCATTCTCTACGGGTTTTCCCTTACTCTCCTGCGCTACTTCGTCAGGAAACTTAAATTCGTCTTGGTCTAAAGGCATTTTGTGCTCCTTTATTTACGTTTAATACCACGGGGATCATCTACTACCCCCTCGACCGAATCATCATTGATAATTCGGAACTCTCGGCCATGGATGACCAAACGTGAACCCGCATGGGGACGCACAAGGACAAAATCACCCTTCGCGCACCACGGCCCTGTTGGGAACCGTTTCTCGTCTTTGTAGCAGTCCGGCCCCATATCAACAACAAATAAGACTGTTGTAAGAGTCTCTTCGTTGCGTATGGTTTCATCTGCTTTAATTAAACCGCTGTCTTCGTACTCTCGCTCCACTTCCGGAATGGCGCAAAGAATGCGATAGCCTGACGGTTTGGGTAGTTGTTTGCCTTTTTCCTCTGCGGTGGCAGTGAAGTTGTAGGCTCCCACAACTTGGGGGTTGTTGGCGTCTGTAGCCAACAAAATGGATTCAGTCATCCGAGTTCTCCATGGTTTGTTTCAGGTCTAGTATGTAACCCCGCATGATGAGTAGACCGCGAACCTCACCACACAGTTTCTTGTACTCCTCAAGAGAATCAGCTTTGCCGTCTGCCAGCCAATCCTTTATCTGAGATACTTTTTCATCCGCTTGTTGGACTAGAACATCAAGTGCGTTCATTATTGATCCTCAAATTTTTAAGAATATCCGCTCTGCGATCCATTGTTTGCTTCTCGCGGTCTTCTTCCATTTGCGCAGCCACTTTCAATGCGTCAACTGAAATCCGCTTGAATTCGGTTTCCTGCTGTTTGGCAATTCGCTCACGCTCAATATCCAACTGATCTGCTTTAGCAGCGGCATCAATCTGCTGTTTCTGCTGTTTGAGCATGACTTCTTGCGCCTTAAGTTGCAGCTCTTGTTGCTGCATTTGGATCAATGGATCTTGAGCCTGTTGCTGGGCTTGCTGCTGAGCCACTTGCTGCTGGTTGTTTTGCAGTAGTTGCTGAGCCGCTTGAGCCAACAATGGAGACAGACGCGCTTCGATCTCGGGGTTCATATGCATCTCTTCACCAGATTCATCCTTCTGCGGTGGCAAAGGCATACCAAGTTGTTGCTCGATCTGACGACGGTACTCAAATCCCAAGTGCTCGTTGATGTGAGCCATCATGGCCTGCTGCATGGCCTGCGCCATCGGGTTGTTCTGGAGCAACTGTCCAATCCTTGGATCTTTCATAGCTGCCGTGTGAACCGTGATGTGCGCCACATGATCTTGATACAAGAAGGCTTTGACAGGTTTGCCCATCAGCACGTTCTGGTTCTCGGTCACCGGATCGGTCGGCTTCATGTCGTCTTCCATCGGCACCAGTTTGTTCGCATCCTTGATGCCTAACACACTCAACATTTGACGGTGCAGAAGTGGTAAGTTGTACAACTGAGGGGATGCCTGAGCCAACTGCATGACCGCCTGATACTGAACAATCTTTTGCGCCATGGTGGACGCATTTGGATCGCTGACGGGAATCACATCCACGTCGTCGTAGTCAGATTTCTTGGCTTTGCGACTGCCTTCAACGGGCTGGTAGTCGTAATCTTCAGGGGTGTAGTCCGCAATAATCTTCTTAAGAAGACCCAACTCCTGCTTCATGCTGTAGTGGACACGCGCCTGTATGGCCGACATGTTCTTCAGTGTGCGCTCAAGGATTGCCAGTGTGGTGCCCACGGGTGCGTTAGCACTCATGTCGCTGATCTGCATATCCGCAGTGTTGGCAAAGCGACGGCCTTCCTCGACAACTTTCTCCATCAATATAGCAAGAACTTGTGAGGGCTCTTTATATGGCAGTGGCAACAAGTTATCTTTTAGCGTACCGCTGGCAACGTCCGCATCGCGCCACTCGCCGGGAGCAATCGGAGTGTCGTCTCCCTTAACCCGCATACCGCGAGTCTTGAAACCACCGGGCAAGTTGCTCAGCGTACCCGCATCAATAAGCTGACGCATGGTGCTTGTGGCCGACTTGGCAAATGCACCAATCAGGTGAATCAAACCAAAACAGTAGAAGCCAAAGCCCGGCACATAGCCGTAATGCACAAAGTGCTGACGCTTGGTGTGTGTCTCGTCGTCGGGCTCCCAGTTACGGCGAATCGCCAAAACACTGCCAGAGCCTTTCTCTATAGTCACTATATAAGGTAGTGCAATTCCAGTCTCTTCCCCGTTCTTGTCTTTGTGTTCATAGCCCTCAAGATCAAGGTCTATGTTCATTTCCAAGACTTTGAAGCGGTCATCGGCGGTAGCTCTAAAGCCCATCTTCTCCGCGATCTTCTTCTCGACTTCATCGAGCACGTTCTCTGGAGTGCCTAGATCAATGTCTCTATAGAACCCAGCAACCTGCAACTTGCGCAATTCGTTCTCGGTCTTGCGCATGACGTGAGTCACCCGAGGAGAAGAGTCCAAATTGGACGCGCCATACGGCACGACGATATCTTCCGCAGGGACAAAGTACGACACTTGCCTGTCAATTGACGGGTCAAAATACACTTTCTTGAACGCATTTCCTGCCAGACCCAAGCCCCACAACATGCGCTCATGCTCGGGACGGTACTCTTTCATCACGTCTGTTAGCTGGTAGTTCATGTCGTCTGCGACACGCTGAGCAGATTCTTTCTTGGCCGGTGTTTCTTTGCCAATGATCTGAGTCTTCACAGGGCCGGAAGCTGGAAACGTGGCCATCATGGTTTCAGACTGAAACTTCACCAGAGCCTCAGACAGCATCGGGTGATATACACCACACGCGCCCTCCCAAGGTTCGGTGCGGTCTTCCAGTTTCATACCCAGCAATTCCAAGCCGTCCACGTAAGTCTGCATCCAATCCTTGCGGCTGGCTACATCTTCGTCGTAGTCACCAATCAGTTCGGAAGCAAGATTCTGTAGAGCCTCTTCGCTAATGTACTCAGCCAGATTGGCACTGAAGTCTTCGTCCGATTCTTCTGCGGGCTCCATGTGGATATTTAGACCCCCCACATTTATATCCACTGATTCAGGATCTTCGATCTCAATCTCTATCTGAGGAGACGCTGCATCTTGGGCTATCAGCTCCTCAATCCCTTGGGGCGCTGCGTAAAGTGACTTCTCGATTGCCATAATTTAATCCTCAGTAGTACGGCACTTTCCTGCGGAAAGCCCGTGGTTCATCTTGTTCATCAGTATCAAGTTGAATAAAGCCACCACGTCTGTAACGTAGCAATGCCTGACTCATCGAGTCCACCATGTCGTCATGCTCGCCTGACGGGAAACTTGCAACTTCCTCAACCAGTTCCTCCGCCCAATGTGTATTGGGAACCCACACACGACCACTTGCAAATAGGTCAGCCACAGCATTCAGACGGGCTATTTTGTCATTTCCTTTGCTTGGTGTGAACTCTTGCACGGGAATTCCCATCGCCCGAAGCTCAAAAATCAGTGGACTACCCGCCGCTTTCGCTTCCACAATGCACGAGTCCGGCTCCCATTCCTTGAACTCTTGCTGCGCTCTCGCCTTCAATTCAGGAAACTCCATCCGCTTTTTAAACGCATTGAGCAAAATAATGTTGGACTGCGGCCTACCCGTGTCGTCGTCCATATAAAAAACACCCCACGTTGTGCATGCCGAATAGTCGGCCCGCTCCGTTTTAAGAAACGCCGTATCCCACGACTGAATGATAAATTCGCACGAGGGCGGACTATCCTCATCCCACACTTGCCACCATTCCCGCTTGATGATGGCCGACACGTCCGAAGTCGGCTGCTGCATGTACTGCGCTTGCCACTTGCTTGCGGGCAACTCAGTGCGCAGTGCTTCCAACTCCCTAATAGACCAAAACCCCGGCCATAGGGGTTTACCCGAAGGCAGGATTGCCGGAAACTCAATCACGCGCCACTCATCTCCGTCACGCTGCGCCGCTGCTTTGAGTGTTTGCCCCGTCAAATCTTTCTTAGACCAACGAGTCATCACAACCACAATAGCCCCACCCGGCTGGAGACGCTGACGTGGGCCGGATGTGTACCACTCGTAAGTCTTGTCGTAAATCTCGGGGTTAGTCTCAGCTATGGTCGCCTCTTGCTCCGAGTGCGGGTCGTCAATAATTAATAGGTCGGCACCTTTACCGGTAACCGCGCCACCAATACCAATAGCGAAGTAGTCCCCACCATAATTAGTAGCCCAACGCCCTGCTGCTTTTGAATCCGCTTGGAGCGAAACTTCAGGAAATATGTCCTTGTACCGGTCAGAGTCAACCAAGTTACGCACTTTTCGACCAAAACCTACCGCTAATTCAGCAGTGTGGCTGGTTTGAATGACTTTTTTACCCGGAAATTTGCCAAAAAACCAAGCTGGCAGCAGGTAAGACGCAAATTCTGACTTGGTATGCCGTGGCGGCATGTTGATGATGAGCCTTTTACACTCGCCTCGCGCCACTCGCTCAAATGCCTGAGCCATTTTGGCATGGTGCCGACCATGGATGAAGTTAGGCCACATCTCCTGCACAAACACCATGAAGTCAT
>Ga0209087_1000687_pt1 | contig 20931 bp, 18 predicted proteins | sample S_130805_EF_Meta_FD_187321 | JGI IMG/M metagenome (GOLD analysis project Ga0209087, IMG submission 187321) | Freshwater microbial communities from Lake Simoncouche, Canada to study carbon cycling - S_130805_EF_MetaG (SPAdes) (version 2) | ecosystem: Environmental > Aquatic > Freshwater > Lake ... | reverse complement strand
CGATGCCAGAGAAGGGCATGCCCATCGATCAAGAGTTTCACTGCATGTACTCTTGAAAGTCTTCGATTGGGGCATCGAAATCCTTGGCCATGTGCAGGACCGTTCCTTTTCCATAGCCATAGGGAAGTCTCTTGGTGGTTTGGCCATTCGTGATGGGCCTCAGTTCTGCGACTACCTTTCCTCGGTTCGTAATCCTGTAGGTAACCCCCTGTTTGGCGACCTTCGAGAGCATTGTGGAAAGATGCGTTTTGGCGTCAAAGATCCCAGTTTCTTGAACCTTCATGCTAACTAGTTAGCATACTAGTTAGATAAAGCAAGCTTGAGATGGGTTTCTCGGTAAAGGGGATATGGAAGGATCGAGGTGAGTAGAAAAGGGGCAGGCCGGTCATCCTACATTCCCGGGAAAGTAGGATGGTGGTGGGTTATGGGGCAGCTTGGAGTGCGTTAGGGGGAAGTAGGCCGCGGGAGATCAGTTTTTTGGCAAACTCGATTTGGCTGGGGGCGAGAGTGCGGGAGGTGGATTTGGGAAGTGACCCGTCGAACAGTTCGTAGTTGAACAGTTGGTGGGCGACTTGGGGAAAGCGGTCGGTGGGGAGGACGGGAATGGCGAAGGCGAGGCGGTTGTCGGGGTTGTTGTCCGACTCGGGGATGGATGGGGGGAGGCCTTGGCCGAGTTTGACGAGGCAGGAGAAGCTGAGAACACCGAGGTGGCGAGCGGCGTGGTAGTTGAAGAGGAGGACTTCAGCCATGGTGGAGTCTGCGGGGGTGGCTTGATCGCGGCCGCGGCGGGAGATTTCCTGGAGGACCTGTTCGACGCTGGCGCCGGCCATATCGGCTTCGGCCAACCAGTAGAGGGTGAGGAGAAGATTTTTCGCCATCCCGCCAGGGGCACTGAGTTTGGCCATAACAAGAGGGTCGGTGAGTCTGCGAAGATTTTCCATGGCGGCCTCCGTCTTTTTGAGAACGTTCATGCTGGCGGAGGCGGTCATCGAATCGAGCACGAGGTCATCGTCATAAGTGCAGGAGTACCCGCCAAAAAGACCGTATTGATCCTGATAAGCGGGATTGAGTGGCAGGACGAGGGGCGGGGCAGAGTGTCCCGTTTCGAATAAGGGGAAAAGCAGAGGCAGGAGAAGGAAGTAACGCATAAAGCTATGTTAATGAGTATTGATATGGAGGAAAGTGAAGATGCGGGGTAAAGGCGAGCTACTCAGGTACGGGAAAAATTTGGATTGTTAGAAAGAGGGAGATTTGGGACGGGTTGAGGGCTTAAGAAGCGCTGGGGTTGAGGATGATGAGGACCGAGTGGCCGCTGGGGGAGGGGAGGGAGGAGAGAACGGCGACAAATCGGGTGTAGGGTGGATTCGCTAGGGTAAGGTTGAGCCCCGAGTGAGTGACGGAGTTATCGGAAGTGTCTAAGAAGAGTCGGATGAACTCACCGCGGTTTTGAGCGGCAGAGAAGAGCGAGAAGAATGAGGTGTTGATGAGATTGGGCTGGGAAGGACCGAGAAGCTTTTGAAGCTCAGGACTAATTCGAAGCAGATTTCCAGACGCGTCTGCAAGCAACCAAGGAATAGGCATAAGATTCACGATGGTCTCGATCTCGGACTGCTGACGCTGGAGTTTCTGGCGCGAGGAGCTGACCCAGACAGCAAGGATTCCTCCCAGAAGGACGGTAAATGTCCGGACTAGAGGATAGGGCGAGTGTGCTTGAATCAGCATGTAGCTGAGCAGCATAAAAAGTGGAGTAGTGAGGATAAGGAGGCGCGAAGAGCAGAAAAAAGCCAGAATCGAGAGAGAAAGAATCGATAACAGCGGAGCGAGAGTTTGGGGTCCAAAGAGGTGGGTCGCAGCAGACTCGATTCCCCAAACAAGCCCAATAAAGAAAAAGGGAAGAGATCGCCTAAACCAAATAACAGAAGAAGGGGGTGGCTTCGTATTCATATAGTGTAGAGATTAAGCAGGCACGACCTTCCCGTAAACCGACTCAATACGAGAGAGCCAAAGGGCGCGATTAAATTCGTCTTTGAGGCGCTGGTTGCCGCCCTTTCCAAGGCGCGGGCCTAGATCGGGCGTATCGATCAGCTCTTGGATATTCTTTGCTAGGGCTTCGACCGAAAAAGGATCGGCCAGAAGGCCATTCACACCGTGGTGAATTAGCTCGGGAAGTGCGCCCTTGGCGTACGCGACTACAGGCCTTTCTTTAGCCCATGCTTCTAACACTACCATTCCGAAAGGTTCGTCCCAAATTGAGGGAACCACTAGAGCAGAAGAATTCGACCAAAGAGAGACCTGCTGTTCTTTATTTAAGAAACCAGTGAAAACGACATTCGCAAGGTTCAAGTCGGAGGCCAGCTTCTTCAGGGATGACTCCTCGGGGCCAGTTCCCGCTATGACTAAACGGCGATTCCTATTTTGTACCTTCGCCCAAGCACGCAGGAGAAGGTCCACGCCTTTTTCTCTTGAGAGACGACCAAGAAAAAGAGTGTCGCCTGAAGTGGGGGCGGGTGGCGGAGGAGTACCGCTTTCATAGAAATGGTGAATATTGTGAATACGCTCGGCAGGAATACCTATCTCCACATGCTTCTTTTTTTGAAATTCGCTAATCGAGATCCAGGCGGCCACCTTGCGGAATGCGCCGATGGAACGGACACGGCGAAGAATGAGTCCCATAAAACCACTGATAAAGTGGCTATTTCGCCAGCAGGCGGTCTGGAAAGCGGGCCAGAAGTTGCCGCCAAGACAACGTTCGCACGGTTTGCCGTGGTTCAGAAAAAAGCCGTTGGTGCAGCCCATCCGATAGTTGTGGAGGTAGTGAACGACAGGCACCTTGAGATCGAAGGCGGTCTGATAGACGGAGGGGGAAAGAGCGGGCAGGACGTTGTGAATCTGCCAAAGATCAAAGTTACCGATTTCTTGATATTTACGAAGCCGTTGGGCGATGGGTAGGTTGTAGTAAGCGTTAAAGGGGGCACGGACTTTGGATTGAATATCGGAGCCCAAAAAATTTTTGGTTGAGCCGATAAAATACTCGATATCGTGATTCTCTTGGAGGGCGTCGCCAATTCGAAATACGGAACTTTCCTCACCACCAAAATGAATATAGCGGCTGAAAATTTGGAGAATGCGGAGCCGCCTCACCCCTTGATACTATTCTCTGGGGGACGGCCAGGGAAGCTACAAGGACGGAGGGTTGGAGTGGCGATTTTTCCTCGAAGCGGATAAAGTCACGCAATGGATTTTACTATTATTACGCCCAGTTTTGGCCAACTGGATCACTTAGCCTGTTGCATAGCTTCCGTGGCGGATCAGGAGGGGGTTGAAGTGGAGCATATCGTGCAGGATGGCGGGACGAAGGGGTTTGCGGACTTTGCCAAACGGATGGCCCAACAGTGGCCGAATCGGAACGGCTATCAGCGCATCATGGTAAGTGAGCAAGATGGAGGTATGTACGACGCAATTAACCGAGGTCTGAAGAGAGCTAAAGGAAAGGTCCGTGCGTATCTAAACTGTGACGAACAGTACCTTCCCGGGGTGCTGTCCATGATTTTGGCGTCTTTTCAGAAAAATCCCTCCGTGGATGTGGTGCTTGGGGATGTAATTATTGTAGGAAAGGATGGAGAGGCAATTTGTCACCGAAAGATGGTGAAGCCTGGGCTAGCTCATACATGGACGTGCCATTTTGGAGCTTTGACGGCGGGAATCTTTTTCCGAGAAAAGCTAGTGAACGAAGGGCTACTTTTTGACACAAGCTATCGAGTGGCATCGGATGCCGAGTGGTTTGTGAGGGTGCTGCAAAGCGGAAAGAAAGTTCAGCCTCTTCGCAGAACGACATCGACCTTTATGGAGAGTGGAGAAAATCTGGGGTTAAGTCCGAGGGCGAAAGAGGAGAGAGAGAGGCTGGATGCTTCGGCTCCGCTTTACTTTAAGGTGTTGCGGCCTGTTTGGGTGCTGGCGCATCGTGTAAGGCGACTATGGAGCGGGGCTCATCGATCTGAAGATGTGCCATATGGGATATATCTGCCGAAGCAGTCAGGGAGAAAAGCGTTTACTGCAAAGAGGCTGCGAACCACTTGGCCAGGGAGAATCTTTAATTTTTAATGCTGAAAGTCTGATGTTGGATTTAGCAAACGCTAGAAAGCAAAAAATATGTCTACCCGTCGCAACGAATCGGCAAGCTTGCAGAGCTAGCAAAAGTTGCTCGATGGGAGGGAAACAGGTGAACAAAGTTCAACTACTTAACTTTACTCGCGCCAACCTTGCAAGAGAACAAAAAGTAATCGCAGGAATTAATTGGGGGAGCGTTGTCGAATAGTCGCCATAAACAACGAAAAAGCCAACGGAAGATGAGAACAAGATGCAAAATGACCAGATTTCGATAGGCTGGATACTATTTTTCTGGGAAGTAAAAAATGGCCTTGCAGAAAAAAGAAGAATAGAAACGCAAAAAGCGACGAAAAAAAATGATCCAACAATACCTGACACGAGCAAAGCATGAATATCGCCCTCATGTGGTTGGCGCATTTCAATAAAGCTTCGGACGTCTGAAAATTCGTCGGCAGTGAGCATGCTCTTCATTCCAAAAAAAGCGCCAGTAGAATCCAGCGCGTAAGACTTATCATACTGATAGCCATAACCGAAAAGAGGAGCTTTCATAAAGTATTCCTTAAAAAAAAGGGCAGTCATCTTATCTCGCCACTCGCTGGAAATACGAGCCTCCTCCACAGCCTGAGGATCCCAACTCCCCGGTAAAAATGATAAAGCCCGCTGAATTCCAAGTGGTAGAGGGTGAACGTAATTATTAAAAACAATAATCGTTAAAACAAAAAATGCACCGATTGGCAAGAAGAGAAGAACCCGGAAGCGAATCCAGCAAAACAAACCCCCAAGGGATGAGACAACGAAATTAAAAACATTTGTCCTATATCCGCTTAAAGCTGACAAGACAAATGAGAAAGTAAGCAAAGGGTAAACCCATAAGCGGGTGTACGCTAGCCAAGAAGAAATAGGAATAAAGGAGAAGATTATGAGGGATATTGAACAGCCAAGTGGACCAAAACTCGCAAACCGAGTTACACCACCTAGTCCACCAAAGTTGCCAGTGACACCTTTTCCATATTCACCAATATTAACAGAGCTAAAAATACGGAAAATACTTGGGGCCAAAGCAGGAACAAAAGTAGTTAACGTATCAGGCACTAAATCCACAAATACACCGCAAAAGTAAAGAAAGGGAATCTTTTGCAGGTCCTTATGCAATATATTCGGGAAGGAATGGAGTAATGGTAAAGTAAGTGAAGTAAGAAAAACTAGGACATATTTTCTCCCCCCCCAACCGGCCCCGCCAAGTGCACGAATCCCAATGTCACCCGAACGAACCCAATGATAAAATAAAATGCCAAGCAACCCCGCCAAAGGCACCCAAACAACAGCAGGGCCAAGGCGAAAAACAATTTGGCGCCCAAAAATAATTTGTAGCGCCAAGTAAGAAAGTACAGCCAGTGATGCAACTTCCTGCATGTTAAAATTTAGAGGTAAAAAATTAAAGCGACCTTGAATCGGGAGGCAAAGAGGGATTATCATCCACGATCGATCCTTGAGACCAAAAAAGAAGAGAATTAAGATCCCTACGCCAACTAAAATGGATAATGGGGTGAAATCTCCACCGAGTGCTTTGGCTGTAAGCCATGGGGAGGCAATAAAAAAACCAAAGGCGATGAGGCCCAACATCACTTTCTGAGCAGTAATATTCTGCACAGCCTTAATCTAATCGCTAACGGTCCTGAATGAAAGCTGTGTATTGCAATTTATTTAAGGGTTTAGAATGACACAGATGGGATTCTTTGCCAAAACTCTAAACTATTATAACTATTCTAAAGGGCTAAATTTATCTAAAGTGGCATCATGACAATAAGGGTACTGGCAAAAATTATCTGCCTGCATAAAATGAACCCTTAGAGCACGGCGCGAATCTGTTAAGTAAAAGTAATATATGATTACGAAGCCATGGTATAGATGGCTTTTCGACAATCAAATAAATGGCCGCTGCAAAAAAGGCGAAAAACAAGGTTAAAAAGAAAACACCAGCTAAAGAATCTTTGAGACCTAGGCGCTGGGCCAGCACACACCCAGCCTGATGATGAATAAGATAAAGGGGGTAGGTGATGCCACCAAGAAAAGCCGTGAAGGGCCAGCGATAATTCCAAAAGCCAAGGCCTGCAGGCAACAAAATGGCCAAGCAAGAAATGAATACTAACGCACAAACAATATTGTAATGTAACGGAGAGTCACTGTGATTCAAATAGTGCAAAAGAGCTAAACCAGTAGCACCTACAAAAAGTAACCATAAGAGCCGTTGGGCTCTATCTTGCCTCAAAAGATAAATACTGCCTCCAACAATAAAGTGACCCCCAAACCCATAAAATGTTAAGTAGTTAGCATATTTAAAATGTGGAAATAAATTTCCCATTAAACTACTAAAAAACATACCAACCAGAAGAGAAAAAAAAGGAATTCTAAACACTAGGCAAAGGAAAACGAGAATGTAGTACTTAATTTCGATAAGCAGAGTCCAGTAAGCCGAATCAAGAAAAACAAAATGGCCCGAAACTCCAGGAATAAACGATAAACCTGAAAGATGTGTTAATAAATTACGAAAGTGCAGCGGGCGCCAACAAAACCCAATCCAAACCATAGAAATAAGAAAGGTAAACAGTCCGCATGTCGCAAGACCAGGGTAAAGACGGGAAAAACGGGCAGCAGCAAATGAGCACCAATCTCGACCGTGGGCTGTTAAAAGGATAAAGTAGCCGCTGATTACAAAAAAAATATCTACCCCCAAAAATCCGTACTTTGACACTGGGGCAAGGAAAGACGAAAACATTTCTGTTCGACCTTGGTCTTGGCAGGAATAACTAAAATGATATACAACAACAGCAAAACACGCAAAAAAGCGCATCAAATCAAAAGCAGGCAAATGATAGCCTGTGTTTAACTGCGTTGGTTTGGACAGAGAAGACAACTATCAAAGTATCAAATACTGATCAAAAAACGCAAGAAACTATTTTAAATATCCATAGACGATATTTAAAGCGTGGACACAACTAATCAAGATATAAGGGTGAAATAAGAAAAGTTGGGACCTTAAAGATTATTTCGTTGAACAAATGGAAGAAAAAAAACTACGGAATCAAAAGCTCGAGCTTCTGCTTAATAAGCCCAGCTAGAATCTCATAGCCCTTATCATTAGGGTGAAGGAGGTCTGGGAGAAGACCCTTATCAACTGTGCCATTGGGTAAAATAAAGAAGTTCTCGGCGTCCAAAAAAAAGACAGAAAAACCGTCATGAAACTTAGAGAGAAGAAAATTAATATCGCTAATCTTCTTTTGATTAGATGATTTAAAAAGACCAAATCCGCGTGGGAGTATGCCAATCAAAATGACCTTAGTGCGTGGAGATTTGTAATGTATAGCCGAAAGTATGTTGCGAATCCCATCGGCGATATCAACGGCTGAGTTATCTAAGACAACAACATTATTTGTGCCGATTAAAAGCACGATAACAGCAGGCCAGGCACCATCCAGCTCGCCATTTTCTATGCGCCAAAGAACGTGCTGCGTGCAGTCTCCGGGAATGCCGAAGATGAGGGTGCGGTATTTTCCAAATGCACTGCTGAATAGCGAAGGATGATTAACCCAGTTAGATGTGATTGAATCTCCCAGAAAAATGACCTGACAGCTCTTTTTTGAGGCTTGGGCAACAAATACAGAGTGTGAGTCTAAAAACTCACGGAATACAGTGCCGTCAAAATTAAGACGCGGGCCGGCTATGTCTGCGCGTTGCGATGGCTGGATAAGTAAAGTTATAAACATCCAACTCATACAAGCTGCAAATAAAAAAATACAAAAAACAACCAAACAACTTTTCAAGCTTGGAACTGTTATCCCTTTCATAAAGCATAGCTTAATTAAATTCTGGAGACCTCAAGATAGAGAAATATTAAATTCGATGTCTAATCCAAAGAGCGTCCATTTGCACGGCTTTCCCTGCGGAGTCCTGCAAACAGGGATAAACCTTATGCAAGATAAGTCCGCACTCATCCTCTAATAGTTTTCGCATTGACGTGAAATCAGCCTGCCCTTGATACATGTCACCCAACATAACTTCTGCATAAAATGCATAAACATGATTACGAATTACATGAAGCCCTCCACGAATCACCTTTCCTTCGGCGCCTTGCGTATCACATTTAATGATGATCCGGCTTGGGAGAGGGCTTGGCTGCGACTCATACCAAGCGTCTAAACGCCTAGTCGGAACTTCTAAAACACCGATATGGGCCGTGTCTTCGCGAAAAGATGTTACGTTTCCGGCTTCATTCTCAAGCAGAGAGGAAGTCTGCTCATTACGGTTCATAAAAAATTTTGCAAAACCGTCCTGGTCGGAAATAGCTAGACGCTCGAACTTTATGTTTGGCACATGAACTAAACGACGGGATGCAATTTCAAGACTCTGAGCGACAGGATCGAAAGCAACGATTGGGCAATTGACCCCAGCCTCAACAAAGCGCAGGAGTGCATCTCCATGATGACAGCCGATATCAATAAAGAGGCCTGATTGAATTCTGCGAGAAATTGTTGCTAAATCATCGTAGGGATCGGAATGGCCGGTTGCTGCTAAAAACTTGGCACGCAAATGACGCAAAGACTTTCTAAAAGCGCCAATCCGAAGAAGCTGATGATAAATGGTTTTCAAGATCAAGGATAGGCCATGATGCATAAAAGAAGTAAGCTATCAATAAGGCATTTAAACATAGCGTAATAAAAACATAAAACACCCTAATACCCAGCTGGCAATATTCGGGATAACTGTTAAGACTACTGGCTCACAAAATTGTATCTTCAAAGCAAAAGCTTCAATAAAAAAACCAATTGTGAAAAAAAGAAAAATCGCAGTCCTAGCAGATTTTCCTCTACATCTATTACGAGGCCTGAAAGTGACCGAACAAAAAAGGCATTATGCAACCTGGCTTCCTCAAATTGCCGAAGGATGGGAAAAGCAAAAGAAATGTGAAATACACTGGGTAATTCTAAATTCAGCAGCTGAGCAAAGAGTGGATATTAAACAGTGGAATCAGATGTTCCACATTATGCCGACAACTACATCCTGCAGGGCAAGTACCCTTTACAGAAAAGATCGTATTACAATCGGAAGAGTTTTAAATGAAATAAAACCTGACTTAGTGCATGGATGGGGAACGGAAGAAGTTTATGGTTTTGCGGCGGTATTGAGCGAATATCCTAACATTGTATCAATGCAAGGAATTCTAAGTCACTATGTGTTCAAAAGTCTTATGCCATTGCACAGCTATTGGTTAGCTGCGCTTGAAATCTTTGTTCTTTGGAAGGCTGACCGTATAACTGTAGAGAGCGAATGGGGCAGGCGTATCTTAAAAAGAAGAAATCCTTACGCAAAAATCAGCGTCATAGAATATGGGGTTTCGAATATTTTCTTTAAAACAAAATGGAAGCCAGAAAAGCAAAAACCAATATTTCTTTTTGTAGGTACACCAATTCGACGAAAAGGGATCCAAGACTTAATTTCAGCATACCAAGATAAATCACTCGGAAAATCCGAATTATGGGTCGTAGGCGACGGGGATAGTAAATGGGTTAAAAAACAAAAAAAAATGAGTTCTATTAATACAAAGTGGCTTGGCTTCAGAAATCAAAGAGAAGTTGCTCAGTTAATGTCAAAAGCTTGGGCGCTAATTCTGCCGACGCGAGCTGACAACAGTCCCAACGTAATAAAAGAGGCGAGAGTGGTCGGAATGCCGGTAATCACAACTAATAAAGGAGGACAGGGTAAATATCTAAATGACAAAAAAGATGGGCATTTGATCGCCCCAGGCAATATAAAGCAGATAAGAGAAGTTATTAGTTGGACGATAAAGAATTATGATAAAAATAAAGTGATGGGAAAAACTGGAAGAAAAAAGTTTAGAAAGATATTTAGGGCTGAAACCCAAGGGCAACAAATATTAAAAGAATATACTGGTCAAAAAAGACTTCTAGGTCACGCCATAAAACGAAAAAATCTATGATAAATAATATATCGTAATAAAAACAATAATACCAATTATATAAAAGCAGGCACATACATATAAAGATCGGAGCAAACTTAAATTGTTCTTACATATTGGTAATGCGTCAGCTTTAAGTTTGGGAAGGTAGAAATAAAGAGAAGTTATAATTAACGGAATAGATAAAACAAGTGGGTACAAAGAAAGAACTGGGTATAAAGAAAAAAGAGCTAAAGCCGCGCAGAAAGACATAAGCTCAACAAGAGGACCAGCAATCTGAAGTTTTCGAAAAGGGACTAAACTAACATAAGTAAATAAAGACTTTGAAAAAACACTGATTATTAGCCAAATACTAATAAACAAAGTACCTGTTGGAGGCCAAATCAACTTATCTGATGTCCAGAGCTTAATAAAAGATCCATTGAACAAAAGAAGAAAAAAGGCAATTATAAAAACAAAAGACATTGAGATAAAAAACAGGCGCAAATAAACACGAGCCATGTCTTTAAGGTTGCTTGATTCTTTAATTTCGGCCATGCCGCTAAACGCACTTTCGAACACTTTGCTGAAAAGCAAAACAAGGAGATTAGCAATCTTTGAGCCGACACTCCAGATTGCGAATGATTCTAGGCCAAAAACCCTGGTCAAGAAAGTTGCTTGGCAAAGTCCGGAAACTGAGGAGCAAAATGGGGAAACAAAGAAAAAAAGTGAGCCATAAAGCAAGGATTGAAAATCTGAGAAAATAACAGTGCTTTTTGTCCATCCAGAGGGGATAAGATTGTGTCGTCTGCATGAACAAAAGATTGAGGCAATTTCGATAAGTCTGATAAGTACAAGTCCCGAAATCAGGCCAAGCAACTCGTGATGAAGAAAAAAAGAAATGAAAGCTAGCGCCAAACTTAAAATGCTAGCAAAAGAGCCAGAAAGGTAAGCTACGCCAAATTGTTGTTTAGAAATTAAAAGAGCTGAAAAGGGGCGTATGGGAAAACCAAGACCAAGAACAAGGCATTGGGCGGAAAAAAGGGAGCAAAAAAGATTGTTAAACTCTATTGGTACGTGGAGAAGATTTGCTACGGAAGGACCGGAAAAGACTAGTGAACAGATTAATGCACCCTGGAAGACTGAAACTAGAAATGCACACCGAAATTGCCTCGCAAGCTCGCTGGGTCGATCATTCGCAAATAGTGTTATAAAGCTCCGTATGCAAGAAGCTGTTATGCCAGCATCGATCAATACGCCGAAACCCGCGATTTGAGTGCTTAATGTCCAAACACCAAGGAAAGACGCCCCTTTGTAGCTAAGAATAATTGGGACTAAGGCCAGCGTGCAAAACGTAGAAGATGCTAAATGAACATAAGAAGAGGTGAGAGTTCGCAAAAAACGACCCTTTCGTTTTTCAGCATTTAAAAAAGAAAGTAGGACTTTAAGCATTGGAAGAATTATCACTCATAGGAAAAAAACGATTGAATTGACCTGTATAGATTTTTAAACAAATTAAGAAGAACAAAACTAGAGGGCAGCAATAACTTTAGCAACTTGCGAAGAGTGCAATCGTTTCTGCCAAAATGAACTTATTTGCAAGGGATCTCTAAAGCCGTTTTGCCAAAGAGCAACTTCGGTGTTTAAGGCTCCAAGAATAGACATAACATTTTCAGATGAAGCCATAGTTCCATCGCTATTTTGCATGAAATAATCCATCGAAGGAATCATTAATGAAGGATAGCTTACAATAGAGCAGCCACAGCAAAGGGCCTCTCCTGTCGGAATATGGAAAGATTCATGCCTGGTCAAAGCAACTGAAATCTTAGCTTCAGCAAAAAGACGCAGTGTTTGTTCATTCGTAAGACGACCCGTTAAAATTAATCGACTTCGGACAGATTCGGAAGCACTGCGGGCAAGAAACTCAAACTTGGTGTCGACGGGTCCAACTATAACTGCCCTATAATCAGGATGCTTCTCAAGAAAACCTGTTAAAACTCTAATGTGGAGTTCTGGATTCTTCTGCCAGTCAGCAGATGTCCAACGGCCGACAGCAATCACCATGTTGCTTTTAGGTTCTCCAAGGTAAAGGGCCGAATCCGAAACTGGATGAGGGACAAACCGGAGTCTTTTTGCCAATCCCTCTTGGTAAAATAAGCTGAAGAAGCGGCTAATTCTTTTTAAAGCAAGCGGAGAGACTGCAAGAAGAAAGTCAGCTTGATGACAATGAGTAAACCGAAGAAACTCGTGATAAGGAAAAAGAAAATCTCTGAGGGATCGTAGGGCCCAAAGAAGCAACCCCTTAAAGAAACCAAATTCTCCGATTGTCTTGAAAAAAGTGAATTTAATAAGAAAGAAGGGATTTTGGATGGTAGAGAAATATCCACCCGTATCTAAATTGACTAAAAGCTTAATATTGGCCTTATGTATTGCCTTTGCTATTTTCCAATGCTTCGGTGCGCCCCAAGAATAAAAAACTAATGTATCGATATTTTGGGATTTCCACCAATCTACAGATTCTAAAAACGAATAAGGGACTCTTATCAAGTCTGAGGAGTCTTCAGTACGCACAGGACCAGGCATAATAGACTTTGACTCAAAACCGATCTTTTGTAGCCCCCGTGTAATTAGGCCTGAATCGCGTGCAAAAAAAGACTCGTCTCCCTTAAAGTCGACTGGGGTGCATGTATAAATACGCATCTTAGGCTTAATATTTGGGATTAGAGATGCATTACTCAAATTAGGATATAGCAATCCAGCCCTTAGCTCAATTGTGGGTGACCCGTCGCATATCTAGAAAAATAATTAATTTTACTGCTGCGTTTATAAATATCAGTCATAAAATCCAAGAATTGTTTTTCATTGTAGTTAGAACGAATGCGATCCTCTGCGAGTTTCCCTTTGGTTTTAAGTAAGTCTCGGTCCTTGTCCAATTCATTTAGGATGCGCGCAATTTCAATGGCCATATTTGTTGGGCTTGTCACGGGCACCTTATAGCCACATTCGGGTGTAACAAACTCTGCTGGGCCGCACCAGTCAGCAACGATGGGTACACATCCCGCGAGCATGGCTTCCATAATGGAGAGCCCGGCACCATCTCGAAGTGAGGGTAAAAGAACAATATCGAAAGTAGCCAGAGCGGCCGCGAAATCAGCTGCATCAAACCGCCTCCCTAAAATTACCTGATCCGAAAGACCAAGTGTTTCTGAAAGGCGCTGAAGGTGGGCAAGCTCGGGGCCCTGACTGGTTACATGATATTCGACCCGCACCCCAGCTTTCTTGGCAAGAAAGATAGCCTGGAGGGCGATAGCGACACCCTTGCGACCCTCTAAATTGCCTGCGGCAAAAGCCCGTAACGAACGATTTGGTTTATTCATGGGTCTTTTGGATCGTAGGGCAGCGATGCGACTATCTGGGAAAAACCAGTTATGACACAGCACTAATCCTTGAGATGTTCCTCGTAGTTTTGAAAGGAAGCAATGAGCCTGCATGTGCGGCACTGGAATAAAGGAAGCTGCTCGAGCGCAACGTCGAACAGAGAGGCTCCGTGAGGCAATCCAAGTCTGTGTTGAGCGAAGCAATTCAAAAAGTAGAGCCTGTAAACTCAGGGTGGAGTAGCAACTCCTTGGAAAAACTTCGGTGCCGCTTATGGGTCCCCAAATAAAAGGAATGCCAAGCTGCCAAAGCGGGGAGGCAACGCGCCAAGTGGTGTAGGTGATGTGCTGCGCGAGGTCGAAGTTTTCCTGAGAATGCCAAGTTTTTGCTGAAGAAAGAAGGCGCTTGGTAAACATAATAAACCTGATCCAGCTCTGGAAGCGGGCAAGAAGGCGGTTGGGGTGGTACGGTTTGGGGTAGCCCAAGAACCGAAATTTTAAAGTAGGCGGAATCATGCCCTTCTCTTGGGCCCGCTGAAGGCTAGGCATACTGTCGCCGCTAGTAATGACGAAGCAGTCATGTTCTTTGGCAAGCGCAGATACAGCATACCAGCCGTAGATGCCTTCCGATCCGCCAAAAGGATCGCATGCAATAGAAGAAAGAAGAAGTTTCATTGGCTATTAGGAAGACGTATAACCCACTTAGCGGTGAGATGATTAATCCAAGGTTGGAAATACCGCTCAACGAGAAAAGAGAGCCCGAAAGCAAGGAGCAGGCGGACAAATAAATCGATGTAAAAAAAATGATTGTCGCTAAAAAAGCGAAGGTGAAGGATCAGTGGGTAATGGAACACATAGAGAGCGTAAGAAAAGGTACCTATAAAAACAAGTGGGCGTGATAAAATTCTGTAACCGAAAAAATCGAAGCCCCGCCAAATAAGAGCCATAAAAAAAAGGATTAAAGTAGAAAGAAAGTATCTTGCGTCGACAAGCGGGTAGGCGATGAATGCGAGGGGCTTGCCAAGAAAGTGCCATTGTATGGATATGTTAATAAAGTGGATCAATGGGATACAAAGAAGCAAAAGATAGGGAAGTTGTCCACGAAGCGTAATTGCACCAGAAGCCAGGAATTCCTTGGCCATCTCAACGCCGAACCACCAGACTGGTAACAGTGAAAGGTAGTGGCATAGCGGATTTGGAAAAAGCGAATCAAAAATAATTCCGATACCTGCCAACAAAAACACTAAAATCTTTTGCCAACGAGACGGACAGTATTTGATTATTGGAAAATAAAGCATATAAAACCACCATTCATATGCCAGCGACCATAATGGATCGTTGCCGCAAAAAGGCAGAATCCAAAGGTTAGGCCTGCCAGGGTGATCTTGGATCATTAGCAGGTTTCCCAAACAGGATAAGACAACATCCTTCAAGATTAAGCGAGTCGGGTTTAGGAATGCGATAAGCAGAGAGAGAAGAAGAGCAATGCAGAAAATGGGGTAGATTCTACGGGTGCGCTTGAGTAAATAATCGGGAAAGGTTTTGCGCGTTGAAAGATGGAAGGAGTAGTGAATGACAAACCCGGAGAGCAGAAAAAAACCGATAACCGCCTCTTGACCAAAGCGAAAAGCAACCCCCCAAGGACTGCCTTTCAGCCCAAGATAGCTGCTACTTACATGGTGTAGCAAAACGTACAAAGCAGCGAATCCGCGCAGAGCCTCGAGTTTCTGCAAGTGATACTTTACCACTTTAAAGCCTTTTCGAAACGTGGAAGGCATGGGCCAATACACTTAGTAAGCTATAACCATAGTACCATTTGGATTCATAATGACCAGCTTCTGTAAGCAGCCTTATGGTTTTAAAAAAGGGGTAAAGTATGATTTTGAGTAATCTCGCGCATTATTCAGGCTGCTCGTAAAAAGGCAAGCTCCGGGCCACAACTTTAAATCTATCGTATTGATGCAGAACAGGAAAAATGCCCCCCTTATGGTTAAAAACTTGGCCCTTAGAATTTTGCAGAATTTGCTCCTTTGGCACGCAACCCATAGTAAAAACAGGACCCTCGTTATCAAGAAGTTTGAGTGAGGGCAATTGTTCAAAATGTACTATCCAATTGTGAATGCCTTGGTCACCGCCCCTAAAAGGCCATAAATTAATTCCAGCTAACGCTAGATCGAGAAACTTTTCTAAGTATTGAAGAAGTGCCGAGCGAGTTCCGAAAATCGTGCCTGCGCAATGAATTTGAAATTGTTGAATTTTTTGAAGTCCCTCCTCACCGAATACTTCACGAATCATTCGAGAATTATTTGGGCAATTCCCAATGAGGCGACCAGAGTGCTCTGCAAAGCAATACACCCCCTCGGAGGGTGGAAGCCATAAAAAAGGATCAAGTTGAAAATAAACATCCCTGACGTCTGTTAGCATAATCCGCGAAAACTGGGGATTCTCTAAGATATAATTTCTGGCGAGAAGAAAGCGCAAATAAAAAAAATGCCAAAAAAGCCGTGCTAGTTGCAGCTGGAAGTCTCGGCGTTTAATAAGGCGCAGGAGCCGCTTCCAAAAAAACCAGCCGATGAGAAATGGATTATGATTTTTAATGTTCCAATAAAAAAAATCGGCTGTTTCTATATGATTGTCTTGGAGAAATTGTGATGTTTGTAAGTCGATATTATTGGAGAAGAAAAGACAATGCCCTTGGTAATTAGTGCCGCGTAATGATCGAACGAACGGCCGAACATGAGACAATGACAATTCTCGTACGCAGCCCAAAATTAGATCTTGATTTTTCACGCGGGTAGAGCGACTCGCCGGTTAGTCTGCCAGCTTGCAAAAAAATGTATAAATTCTTGGCGAGCATGGGAAGCAAACGCACAAATGGATGAGCACAATTTCCACATTACCACCCTAAGATAAAATAGTAGCCATAGCAGTATTTAATTAGTCATGAGCGTGTAGCCAGAGGGGGTGTGCCGAGGGATCTTTGAAAAGTTAGCGGGCTAAAAATAGAGTCCACTCCTCTGGGCCAACCGAAGCTTTTTGAGTTATGGGAATAGAGCCACCAAATATCCATTTTGAATTCCATGAGGGATTGAGTTGAATTAGGGTCGCGACCGATCGCCTTGCTAACCAAGCTTGTGAAGTGGGCAGATTGTTAAGATCAAAATTCTCCTCGCTTATGCTTATAATCTTTCGACGACCAAAAGGCCTCCATAGAGGGGCCTCGAGATCATCTCCGTGGCTAAAAAAGCCGAGAGTTTTAATGTCGGGCGGAAGGATGTTTAGGATCGGATCCCAGCAATTGCTCCGTTGCCTATAGGCTTGATATACATCACAGGCTCGTGTGAACCGAGGGTTGTCACCTATTGAGGTTAAGAGTTTCTGGACTGGGAATAGGGGTCGGGCAGGACTTAAAACCAAGGGGACGATAACCCAAGAGGCGAAAAACAAGAATACCCACCGTATTTTTGGAATTGGCTGTTTGGGGAATCGATAAAATCCCAACACAAATAGGAGAAGAAAAGGATAGTAGGGCAAAAGCAAGCGCGCTGTAGACTCGCTGCCCATCTTGGCCATATAAAAAAGCAGGGAGCCAAGGCCGGCCACGCCTAGAAAGAACCACGGGTGTCCTCGTAAGATGGGCAGAGAGATAGGGGTTCGCCGCCCCTTGAAAATCCAAAGGGCAAGGCAAGCAGTTAGCCCAAGGCCAAGGCCGGCAGATTCCTCCATGGGAATTTCTCCCATTTTTAATTCAAAGCGAGGGAATCGCTCCAAAAGCCAGACCTTGAATTCTGAGGGAAGAAAACGGGCAACAGCATCGTTCGCCTGTGAAGGGGCAACTAGCACAGGAGGTTGTGCTGCGTAATAGGACAACATCAGAAAGTTGCCAATAATGCCAGCAACAGGATCGGTTAATGCAACTTTTGTTTGATTCGTCGCGTCCCCTGTCCAGCTCCCCGTGTGTTTGTGGTTTAGAGCGGCCATCGGGATAAAAGACACCATTAGACCCCAAACAACAAGGGGCAGGAGTTTAAAGAGATGAGGCATCCAAATTTTGTAACGTAGCAGCATGGCCACAAGCCAGGGCAGGGCAAGGGGCAGGTTGCTTCCCTTTGTTCCCGTGAGAAGCGCTACAGCTAGAATAGCCCAACCAAAATCTGAAAACTTCTCCCCCTTATCTGCTGAAAGAACAAAACAAACTGAAGTTAAAGCATAAACTGTGGCAAAAGCATCATTACCTATGCCCCCAGACTGAAGGACATACCCATATCCGAGAGGAAGAAGCCACATCCACCACCAGCATGTTTTAGGCGCGATTCCCGCAAGACGAAAAGTGCGAAAAATAAGGCTGGGCATCAAAAGAAAAGAAATCCAGCTAACAAAAAACGCACCCCGATCAGATTTAAAAAAAACAAACAAAGGCATGATGAGCCACTCAAAACCAGCAGCACTAAAGTTCTGACGTGAATTGGGGGTGGTGATCCAGTGCCAGCATCCGGCATTCAGCCAGTGAAGTAATCTCGGAATCCGGTAGGAAAGGGCATCGTAGTTAGAAGGAGTATAAAGAATGCCGCCCAAAAGAGACAGCAGGGAAACTAGAACAAAAAGCAAAGGGAGAGAAAAGAGGAGGCTTTTAGGGCGGACGGATCCCCTCTTCCAAAGCAAAAAAAGTCGGCGAAAAGGGGAGGCTATGGGGAAAAAACGGAAAGGAAGTTCAAAATACGCAAAAATCAAGAAGCCCGCAAGGGAGACAAGCCCCAAAGCGTAACCTTTTTCGTTTAGATGCCCAGTTAATCCGAGGCCCCAACCCGTTAGAACAGCCCAGCTAGAAAAAATTATCCATAAACGCAATAAAAAAAGAGTGCCTCTCATAGGTCCTCGTGGGTTATAAGCGTGTCCCTTGTTGTGCGGGAGGGAGGAGCATCAACTGCAAGCCACTTTGGCGATAACAACGAGGCTCTGCCCTAAAGGAGGTCGCGCGAATTTATTTTCCAGGCCATGAGCCCAGCGGAAAATAAAACGGTCGAACATGCGCACCATTGTCGGATTAAAAGAGCGACTTCTTAGAAGTCTAAAATTAAACAGCCATCCGAAGTAGCCAATAAAATTAAAGTAAAACATCTTCTCCACAGTTAGCCCAGCTGAATCAAGAGCCTGCGACATAGAAGATCGATTATAACGACGAAAGTGTCCGAAGTCCCGATCAATGGGGGAGAAGATTTCTGGGCGCGCAGGGACTAGGAGGCAAAGATGTCCGCGCGTCGGGGCAAGAAGCTTCCGATACTCGGATAGCTCTGCGACATGATTGTCGATGTGCTCTAAAACATTAACACTGGTAATGGCGTCACAAAAAGTTCCGACTGGAAGGGTTGACGCAGTTTCCTCGATGAGGGAAATATCCGGGTGATTTTTGCGGAAGACAGATGCAAATCTTGAATCCGGCTCAACACCGCTCAGATTTTCTCTCCCCACTATCTCGGCAAACAATGCCGTCATCTGACCTATGCCTGCGCCCATGTCTATAACCTTTCCGTTCAAATAAGGCAGGAACTCTTGAACAATAGCCTTGCGATAAAAATGCGCCTCTTGCAGGGCGCTGAATTCAAAATCCTCAGAGTCGGCAAACTGATTGGGTTTAATTACAGAAGATTTCAAAAAAGCTGGATACCTAAGGAGGCCCGATATCGAAGGTTGTATTTCAAAATGCAATAGATGGCACGTACACCATCCTTCCACCCAATCTTTTTGCCTTCGGCATAGGTTCGGCCGTAATAGGAAATACCTATCTCAAATATGCGTACGCCCAGCCTGGCGACCTTGGCGGTGATTTCGGGTTCGAAGCCGAATCGGTTTTCTTCGATCCGAATGGATTGGATAATTTCACGCTTAAAAACTTTGTAACATGTTTCCATATCGGTGAGGTTGAGGTTAGTGAACATATTGGAGAGAAGAGTTAGGGCGGTGTTGCCGACACTATGCCAGAAGTACAGGACGCGATGCGCCTGGCTTCCCATGAAGCGGGATCCGAAAACAACATCTGCACGATTTTCGATGAGAGGTTGAAGAAGAATAGGGTATTCAGAGGGGTCGTATTCGAGATCGGCGTCTTGGATGATCACATATGGAGCGGTGGCGAGGGAAATTCCAGTACGTAAGGCTGCACCCTTTCCTTCGTTGCGAGAGTGGCGTGTTGCTCTAATTTTGGAGTTTGAAGCGGCCAGGGTCTGGAGGAGCTCCCACGTACCGTCGGTGGAGCAGTCGTCCACCATAATCACTTCCATGACGCTCGGCTGGGCCAATACCCTTTCTAAGACAGATGCGATTGTCTTGGCCTCGTTGTACGCCGGAACAACCACCGACAAAACTGAATTCATAGCATGGAGTTTGTGCCTGACTTGCGTGTGAGGGAAGGGGATTTTTGGCCCTACTACGCTCCAGCTCGCTGCGCATAGGACCTTCGAAGGGTTGGCGGGTGGGTGGTTTGAGGGGTGAAAAACTGATCATGGCGGCCCCCTGCGTAGAGGCGGCCCTACCTGGAGTTGAGATGAGAAGCTTGAAAAAGTGAGCAGGGGGGGTAAGGATGCTGAATGGCAAAAACGGCACATCCTAAAGCGAACATTCTTGTTGCTGGCGCTGGTGGGTTTATTGGGGGGCATTTGGTGGCATACTTGCGTAAACAGGGGATCAAGAATATCCGAGCGGTAGACATCAAGCCTTTTGGGGAGTGGTACCAGAAGTTTGAGGATGTGGAGAATCTATCCCTGAATTTAGGGGAGTTGCCGGCGTGTCATCAGGCAGTAAAGGGGATGGAGTGGGTTTATAATTTAGCGGCAGATATGGGCGGCATGGGCTTTATCGAGTTGCACAAAGCGGAGTGCATGTTGACGGTGCTGATTAATACTCATCTGCTGATGGCCTCGCGGGATGCCAAGGTGAAGCGACTCTTTTATGCCTCGTCGGCCTGTGTTTATGCGGCAGATAAGCAGACGACGACGGAGAATCCTGGGTTGAAGGAAGCGGACGCGTATCCTGCAATGCCTGAGGACGGGTATGGATGGGAAAAGCTATTTAGTGAAAGAATGTGTCGTCATTTCCGGGAGGATTACAAGTTGGAGACGAGAGTGGTGCGCTATCACAATGTCTACGGACCGAACGGGACGTACGATGGAGGCAGAGAAAAGGCGCCGGCGGCGATTTGCAGAAAGGTGATTGAGGCGCAGAAAAATAAAAGTGGGGAGATTGAGATTTGGGGGGATGGGGAGCAGACGCGGAGTTTCATGTACATCGATGACTGCATCAAGGGGTCGACCGAAATTATGGAGAGCGAGATTCGGGAGCCGATTAATCTGGGCAGTGCTGAGATGGTTTCAATCAATCAGCTAGTGGATATTGCGGAGGGTATTGCGGGGGCGAAGTTGAAGCGGAAGTACAATCTGGGAGCACCCAAGGGGGTGAGGGGAAGGAGTAGTGATAATACTCTGATCAAAAAGCTGATGGGAT
>Ga0209087_1000686_pt1 | contig 20950 bp, 41 predicted proteins | sample S_130805_EF_Meta_FD_187321 | JGI IMG/M metagenome (GOLD analysis project Ga0209087, IMG submission 187321) | Freshwater microbial communities from Lake Simoncouche, Canada to study carbon cycling - S_130805_EF_MetaG (SPAdes) (version 2) | ecosystem: Environmental > Aquatic > Freshwater > Lake ... | reverse complement strand
ACTTCAACTTTGGACTAATCGTAAAAATAACCAAATTGAGCAATCAGATGAATTCGGTTTATCAGTGGTTGGAATTTTTGAACATACAATCACAAATAAACATAATAAAGAAATAGGTAAAATAATTATGTTTAACTACACCGGAGTTGGTGGTGGTTGGCATAATGATATCTATAAAATGGTTGAACAAAAATACTTTTCCGATGAACCCTTCTATTCTTTCATCCCAGAAAGAGGTGATGGATTTTATCATAAGTTTTATTTAATAGGTGATATTTTTAGTGATGATAACTTTGACCTATGGGATAAACCAACTAATGATGAAGACTTTAGAGTATTTAAGTGTGAACTCCCTAATTCAGAATTAATAATCATTTATGACGCCTCAGATAAACGAGCTGGATTAGAAATGAAGAATAATCTAAGTCACAATAGAGAATATTGTATGTATTATGATTATAGTGCTTGTCAATATTATATCAAAAATATTTCCGACTTGAAATATGAAAAGAGTAAACCAATTATTGAACAAAGAATTAGAGACCGTAAAATTGAGTTAGTAGGTATCTAATCATTTCTTTACTATCATCTATAAACCCAGTCAAATTATTGACTGGGTTTTTTTATATATATCATATAGAAAAATAATTAATTATATGAAATATATTAAATCATATTCACAATTAAATGAATCTGTTAACGGTTCTGATATATTAAAAACTCTTTTAGATAAGTTCTCAAAGAACATTGATTCTAAAAAACTAGCAGAGTTAATACTACCAAATAAAGATATACTATTACCATATTATAAAAAGTATGTTATAGATGGAGTAATTCAAGCTGATATGATTTATTCAGATTTCAGTAGATTTAATTTTAAGGCTAATGAAAATAATTATGGTTGGGTAGGAAGGAGCACCATTGATGATGATTATGCTGATGATAGAAATAATCACCCAGTATTAAGATTCTTCTATAAACTATTTGTTAGATGGCCTAAGAATTTTATCTCTGGAGTATGGGAGATTTTTAAAGACACCGTTATTGATACTTGGCAAGATTCTAAATTTTTGTCAATAGTTATGAGTATTATATGGATATCAGTTGCAATTTTTGTATATTTTCTCGGATATCTAACATATTCAGTTGTAGAACATAGTATCAACGGATTAGAAAATGGTATTGTTAAAAGTGAAGGATTTAGACCAGCTCATTATGAAACTCATGTACATACCATAAATACTGGTAAAACAGTTAGTACTTATACAACTACTGATTGGGTTCCTGATACTTGGTATATTGAAGTTAAAGGCGAAAATGGAAGAGTTGAAACATGGCAAACAACTAATTCACAAGTTGGTGAAAATACCGAAGAAGGCGATAAAGTTATTAATGATGATAACTGGACCTGGTGTGGAACAGATAAAGAATAATTAATATATGAAACACTTAAAAAAATTTAATGAATCAGTAGAACCTACTAAAAGACTATCTGTGGAAGATTTAGAAGATTACTTCTTAGAATTCATAGATAATGGATCTATGGAATTTTATTATAGTGGTATTACAATATCTCAAAATAAAAAAATTAATACTACATTCAAATTAAGTAATAAGTTTAGTAATGTAACTACTATTGAAGAGTTAACTAATTTCTCGAATCTAATTAATCAAATTAGTGATGTGGTTAAAAGATGGAATTTAGATTTTAAGTTTTCTACTGTTGCTATTGGTAATAAACCAGGTGGTGGAGGTCCAATGCAAACACAATTAACTATTATTCAACCAGTTCCTAAAGTTATTATAGATAATTTCTATAACACAAATATGATTACTAGAGACTTAGATAGATGTGACTTAAATGGACTTATGGTTAGCTATGCCCCACAGATAAGTGTAGATAATAATTCGGATTTCATTCTTCAAGTTTATGTTCAAATATATGATGGTGGTAGTGGCGAAAATGGAAAATGGAAAAAACCAGATTATACTAAGTTTCGAGAATCAGAATCAGAATTTATCAAACACTTTACTACTGGAAATATACCATGTGAGTTTATTGAAAAGAAGGCAACAGCTGATAGGAGATATGGTCAACCTTTTTATATAAATTGGTATTTCAAATTATTAGTTTAACTATGAAACACTTAAAAAGATTTGAAGCTTTGTCTCCTTATTTCTCACTTAGTCAATATGGAATCACTCCAGAAGAATTTAGAGAAATACGTAAAGAAGTAGATAAAGAAAATAAAGAAAGACAAGAAAGATTAAGAATGTTTTCTGAGATAACTGATAGAATAAGACATGATAAGTTATCACAAAAAGATATAAATATGTTATTTGTAAAATCTAAAGAGTTACGTGATGATAACTATCATAACTTTTTAAGAAAAATGCCACCACCTACTCGAAAAAGAATTAAAGATGCTACTACTAAAGAAGCAATAGAAAAGTATCTTAATTTAAACGTATGATATCATAAAAAATATTTAATACTTTAAATCTATATTCTTTAAAATCTGTGATATTTTAGTGCCGAAAAAATCCACTTTTCTTTCTGAACTTATACAGTTTTGTGATTTAAGAAGATATGTATTACTTCTATCATCTGATGAGAATTCAGAATAACTTATTTCATTTTCTGAACCAAATATTGACTTGATATCTATATCTTTTCTTAAAACTATTAAATAGTATTCTCCAGTAGCTATTTTTCCATCTATTGTTGGATCATGTTTAGGTATACCATCATCCTCATAATATATCAAATTTACAGTAGAAGATTTAAAATTAGATAACCTTGTATTGATAAACTGTTTCCATTTTGCTATTCTAGAAGATACTTCGTAGTAAACAGTTGATTTTATTATAATAGAAGCTTTTTTTATTAAAAAATTTGAAGTTTTAATATCTTCATTAGAGTTTATTTTTCTAATATTATTTTGTTTATTTACTTCTATTGATTGTATAGCTTTTTTCTGTTCTTGTGAAAAACTACTATTACTTAATACAGAAGTTAAAAAGGCAGTAGTAAGCAATCCTTGTTTGCTCATATTTTTAATTTTATTAAATACTTCATCGAAGCTTTCATTTACACTTTGTTGAACGAAATCATTATAAGATAAAACCATTACATCCTTTTTTTTGTTATCATATATATTAAAATTTTTTTATAATTAATAATAATGATATTGAAGATTAAACTAAACCCAAGTTGTTAGAATTGATACATCTTTATTAGGAATCCAGTATAATTCATCTAATGAATAAACAGTTACGTGTGAAGCATTAGTATAATAGTTACTAAATTTTTGGATAGCTTCTTCTTTATTTGAAGCTATCCAAATAGCTACATCATCTTGACATCCTGGTAGAAAAGCCGCCATATGAATATCATCATCTTTAGGTTCTACACGTTCACCTTTACTTGTATAGATATATATTTTATGTTTCATAGTAGTCAAGACAGGATTCGAACCTGTATGAACACTTCTGGGACTTATTTACCACATCCACGAGGGTTAAGGATAAACCGTTAAGGATGAGATACCATTTTCCCATTACGCATTACCTGACTATTTTTTTAGTTTTCTTTTTTATCTTTTCCAGGTATTGTAATCTTAATTCCAAAAAAAGTAAAAAATACAATTATCAGTATTATAAAGATTATTAATTTCATATTTTTAATTTTTTATTAGCACCCTCTTATCTTACTTAGGAAAAGATTCTAACTTTTCTAAAGACTCGTCTGACCTGCTTATCTTTAAATACGAGTTTCTCAAGGGTACAGGTTATTTATACAAAGATAGTAAATATTTTTGATTTATAAAACTATTTCTTATCTTTATAAGATGAAAGTTAAAGCTAAAGAATCTAACCGTTTCCTTATTAAAGATGAATGGTATAAGGTTACTATTATAGACGACCGAAGTAAAAGAAGTATTTCATACCAACTTGAAAACCATACAGATAAAATATGGAGTACAAATTGGTACCACAAAGCTAACTTCTATACATTAGAAGAACTAAGGGATATGAAATTAGAAGAAATACTAAACACTTAATATAGAATATGATATTCTAATATCATCTATCAATAACTTAACACCTTCTAATTGGTCACACTTAAACATTGCTGGATATTTATAATGGTCAATATCAACAATAAACCATTCATCTTCCATTACCCAGATTGTAATATAACTTATTCCAATATTAAATTTAATCGGATATCTATCTGATATAAGTGCCTTATTTGCACCAATATGGTGTCTCTCTAATTTAAACCCACAAATCTCTACTAACTTGTTAATTTCTTGTTGTGTGACATTTCTAACTTTACTTCTGGTTTCTTCTGAATTAGGATGTATTTGTGTTCTGGTATAATATTCGGATCTATCTATGAATTTCATATAATACAAATATAAAAAACATTCATGATATTATTAAATTAAATAGGTTAAAAATTATTTGGTTATTTGAGAAATACTCCGTAGAGATCAGAAGTAGGCTGCTTTTTTTTATAAAAAAAAATATGAAATATATTTTCTTATTTACTAAGACTCTTTAAGTAGTCCAATTCTTTCAGAGTTAATGAATACATACCCGACTCATTAATCTTATCCAAAATAGCATCCATCTCAAGAATCTCTGGACGAGTCTTCTTAGGTTTTACTTCTAATATAGTAGGAATCTTAGGAAGAACTTTAATTTCTTTTGGCTTATTAATAACCTCAATTGGTTTAATAGATAAGATTCTATCTGGTGATACCTTCTCATAATCAGAGAAAAACCAAAGCTTATCACCACCATCATAGATAACACAGATTAATTCCATTCGTGAACCCACTTTCATAAACCATAACTTACTATAAGTATCATTTAACATTTGTAATTGGTCAAAATCAATCTCTAATGAATCTGAAATAGATTGGAGTTTCTTATTAGTAAGTTTATGACCGTGCTTATTTCTAAGCTCTAAGTGAATAACATTATCTAAGTTAGGTGATTTCATATTACAAATATAAGGAAAAATGATTAGATAACATAATTTGACTGGTCATTTTTATATATACTATTATAAAAATAATAAAAAAATGAAACATTTAAAAACCTTTGAAGGGTTATTTGACATATTCAAAAAGAAAGAAAATGTTTATGAGGATGATATTTGGTCTTGTTTTGAAGATTTAAGAGATGAGAGAAGAATCACTACAAATTTAAGAGGTGATTATTGTGATGGTATTTTTCCTAAATATGAAGATGTATTTAAGACAGATTTTTCTAACTCTCGTATTTTAAATGGGAAAGAATTAAAATATAAGAATATGATTGCTTATCAAATGATATATAACCCAAATGAAATTTCTGATGAAGAAGTATCAAAGATATTAGAATACAGTAGAAAGAAATTAAAAATATATGGTTGTAAATTGACTTTATTTATCGGTCAAGGTATAGATGAAGGTTGGACAAGTGAAAATGAATATTCTAATTTAGAAGGTGTTATTGGAGCTATCAAAAAACATGGTCAAGCTGCTTCTAAAAATTGGGAACCAGCTTCAGAATCTGTTCCATTCTATATGAGACAAAATAGAAATATTATTATTAAAGTTAAAGCACCTAATGATATTATTTAATATTAAAACCCAATCAAATTGATTGGGTTTTTTGTTTATATTAAATAAAATTCTTATACTTGTATGAGACCCATCTGAGGTTGTAAACCACTGTGTGATAAATCTTTTCATTAAATAAACAAATTCAATAAAGAAAATTATAAACAATAAAATTAATAAATTCATGAACACAAAAAAATTAGTATTAAAAAGCGCAGTTGGCGCAATGTTCACATTAGCATTATTATTTAGCTCATGTGGCAAGAAAGCAGAAATTGAAACTGCTGTAAACAATGAAGAAGCAACAGCTCAAAACAAAGAAGAAGCTGATGCAGTAGGAAATGAAACACAAAACATTATTGATGCAGCGGCAAAGAATGGTTCTTCAATAGTTGGAAGAATCGGTTCTTCATCATTTATAGAAATTTCAGAAGCAAGTCAATGTGCTACTATTACCCGTGATACAACAGCAACAATTCGCACTATTATTATTGACTTTGGAACTTCAAATTGCTTATGTAATGATAATAGATATAGAAGAGGAAAAATTATCGTAACACATACATCAAACTATTTTGATGATGGTTCTGTAAAAACAATTACATTCCAAGACTTTTATCGTAACGATAATAAATTACAAGGAACAAGAGTTGTTACAAACAAAGGTTTAAATTCATCTGGCAACAAACATTGGGAAGTTGTAGAAACAAATATGATAATCACAAAACCTGACGGTAAAATACACACATGGAATTCTACTCGTGACCGTGAAATGTTAAGTGGCTCAGCAACACCTTATGTATGGTTAGATGATGAATATCAAATTACAGGAGATGCAAGTGGTGTAAACCAAAATAATGTAAATTATACTTCTCTAATAACTACTCCATTACACCGCAATATGAATTGCAATTGGATTGATAAAGGAGTTATAGAATTCGAAAACAATAAAGGAGCAAAACGCACTATTGATTATGGAAATGGATTATGTGACGCAATTGCTACTATTACAGTAACATCATCAAGAGGTAAAACAAAAACCAAAGAAATTACTTTAAAATAATCAAAATGTTCTAACGTCAATAATATGGAGAAAAAAGAAACAGATTGGATAAATTTCAGACAACTTAGAAAAGGTGAAATTATCGAAAAAGATGATGAAGTATTGTGTGAAAGTAAAATTGGGTGGGTAACTACAAATGAAAGTTGTGTTGGAACACAAGCACCAGATCCAATGCAACCAGCACATAGAATCTATCGAAGACGTATATCTGATTCTAGTGATATTTTATTCAATCAATTAAAAAAAGAAATAGTAGAATACTGTTTTAATAATAACAATTCAACATTAGAACAAGAAATTCAATATCATATTAAACAATATAAAAAATATAATAATAATCAAAAATCAAAATGAAAAAATTAGTAAAAAGAATTAAAATAATGATGTTTACATCATTAGCAGTATTTAGTTTATCTGCTCAATCACAAACAAAACAAACTGCCGCTGTTTTGAATATAGACAGTCACGTAGGCGAAACTAATTCAGTTCAGATGGGAAACATTGTTAGACTGGAACTCATGAAACTCAATTACTTTAATGTAATTGATAAGTATGATGCTGAATATCTGATTCAGAAAAACCAATTGCAAATAGACAAATGCTTTGGCCGTATGTGTTTGGTTGAGGTTGGTAAAGTATTACAAGTAGATAAAATGATTGGTGGTTCATTTGAAACCATTGAGAAAAACATTGTTGTAAATTTAACTTTAGTTGATATTAAAACTGGAACAGTAGAAAAAACATTTTCTAAAGAATATCTTTCTCTTGACAAAGAATTGCGTGTTGTTGCCGAATTAAGTCTAAAACAATTATTAGGAATAGCTATTGACGAAAAACTATTAAACACAGTAACAAATGAAAATAACTTTCCCAATAGAATAAGTGAACAAGAAGACATTTTAAAATTGAACGGTCCACGTTTTGGGATGGCATTTTTTACTGGACAAACTGCTAATCGTTTTCAAGCGCCACGCTCAGAAGGAGGTTATAATGGAGCTTACCCTGGAGTTTGGCAATTTGGTTATCAGTTTGAAAAACAATACTTAAATACTGGTGATGTGCAAGTGTTGTTTGAATTTATACCGATGGTTAATGGTCTTGACCAAGGAATGTTTAATCCAAGTTTTACCATTTTACATGGTATAAGAAGTAACAATACCGGTTTAGAATTTGCATTCGGACCTACATTGAGGTTTATTAAAAAAAGTGCAACTCAACCTGTATTAGATAGTAATGGTAAACTTTATGCAAGTAGTGACTTTGTTTTCGCCTTTGGACGTTCATTCAAATCAGGACGTATGAATATACCTGTAAATCTTTTTGTGGTACCAAATAAAAATGGAACAAGATTTGGTTTTTCTTTTGGATTTAATGTGAGTAATATAAAGAAAAAATAATAAAGATTGATAACTTTAAATTAAGAAAAAATGAAATTAGAGAACGAAAACTTGAATGAATCAGAAACTCCGAAATTGAGCATAGATGCTGTTAGTGGTTGTCTTTATGCTTTCTTATACAATTGTTGTATTCATGAAAGTAGTTGGGCGACTGTTAGTTTACACTATTCAAAAGAAGGTGCGGAAAAAGCAATGCAAGAACACAAACAAAAAGCATTAGACGAATTTAATGAAATGTTAATGGAACAACAAAATAATATTGAGTGGGGTAAAACGTTTCCTAATGATTTTGATGAACGAATATCTAAAAGTATAAAATTGAGAGAGAAATACAATGATATTATTCCTATTACAAAAAAAGAACAACAAGACGCCTTAGATTACCTAAATGCTTTAAGTGTTGAAGATTATGAAACCTGTAATAATTTTATAATTGAATAATTATCCTTATCTTTGTAGAATAGGCATTTAACTAAGATGCTTTAGTAACTTAATTAAAATAAAATGGAAAATCTCAAACAAGAAAATAACTACGAGAAATTTAAACAAGATGTTCAAATGTTGATTGATGATACACAATATTGGATTAATTCTTATTCACTGAAAGCATCTGTGTATATTAACCATCCATCCTTATTACAAGATACAAAATCATACATGGATAAGACTAAAAATCTACACTCTCAACTAATCAAACTTAAAGACTTTTCTAAAATGAATATTGATGAATGGAATGAGTGGAGAAAAAAATAAATACTAATGGACATAAATAATATAATAAAATAATATGAAAAAGTTAATTTTTGAAAAACTTAAACAGATGGTTGAAGATGGAAAACTTCAATTTGGATTTGAAAAACAAATCACAGAATTTACATTAGAATCTTATAAAGAGAAAGATGAAAATACAATAGTTTGCACTTGCGTATATATTGAGAACGGAAAAGCTTTTCAAAAATACGTTGAGATGGATGTTTAGTTTTTATTGTTTATAACGTTCGATGATAAACAATCGTTTTAATGTTGTTTATCATTTGTTATATGAATGTAAATTAAAATTAAATGAAATGAGCAATATAGGTAGAATAATTAGAGATGGCTACTGTAATGGTTTCTTTGGAAGGGATTATGATTTTTATGGTTCTGTAATCATTGCGGAAGGTGATGAATACATTGTTATTAGAAAGGAAAATGGTATTATTGAATTTGGTAATTTTCAATCATGGGATTGGAATAGAAACGAAGATGGTACTTTATCGGGTGGAATTTCTAATTTACAATGTATGACTGGGGATAGAAAACAAGAACTGATAGATAGTTGGTGTGGGGAATTTTAATTTATTTCATATAACGGTTGGGTGTATGTGTAGGTTTTTTTGAAATCAAACTTTAATATATACTAAAAACTAAATAAAAAACTTACATATACACCTTGTTATGTGTTAGTAAAATGAACACTATGAAACATGAAACATATGAAACATATTAAATCCTTTAATGAATCAAATTTAGATGACTTTGTTGATATAAGTAAGCAATTTTTACCAAATAAATCAGCTCATATCAATATTCCAACTCCCGATTCATTATCGATTAAGATGATAAAATTTGTGAAGTCGAATTCTGGATTAAATCAATTTTTGGATCTAGGGTCTGGAAATGGTGATGTATTAAAGTCATCAAGTAAATATTTTGATGAAAACTTTGGAATTGAACTATCAGATAAATATATAGAATATAGTTTAAATAACTTAGGTCAATCAAAAAATATTAAAGTTATAAAAGGTGACTTATTAAGTAGAGAGACATACAAACAAATTCCACAGAAGCCAACTTTTGTTTATTCATATTTACCATTTACAGGCAGAACAACATATAACAAATCATCTAATATGTCCGAACAATCTATAAGAATGAATAAAATGTTTGATATAGTTTATGATTATTTTCCATCAGGTAGTATATTTTTCTTTAAATCTTGGTCTTATAAAAAAAATAATGAAATGAATATTACAAACAAAGACTTATCTTTTTTAAACTTCTCATACCAAGAGTTTGGATTTAGAGAAAATGAAGTAATGATGTTGAAGAAATAGAATTTTATTACACATAACGTTTACAGATAAATGTAGTTTAAAACATTAGAAGTAGAAACAGAACACTTACACATAACGGTTGGGTGTATATGTAGGTTTTTTAAATTAAACTTTAATATATACTAAAAACTAAATAAAAAACTTACATATACACCTTGTTATGTGTTAGTAAAAAAATAAAATAACAACCAATATGAGACATTTAAATAACTGGAAGAGTTTTAATGAGAACAAAAATAATCAAAATCAAATTTTAACTGAAATAGTTGAAAGGATAGGTAGAGATAAATTAACTGATATAAATTTCGGTGATTCACTAACACCTTATGTTCATTTTATATTCAATAATAAACCATTCTCTATATCACTTACAGATAGAATTGGTATGAATGGTGATTATTCAACTATTTCAGTTATTGTTGAAGTTGAAGGTATAACTGAATCTCTTGGTTATTTTAATATGAATGAAGTTGATAAAGTAGTAAATTTGATTTTGAATTACTAATCTATTTTATTTTTTATTACACATAACGCATCGGAGATTTATGAAGGATTTTTTACGACTTAAAAGCACAAAATTATGAATACAGACAAAACTAAATTAGAAACATTGCAGGAAAGAAAAGCAAGGAAGAAAGTAAAAAAACTTTCATTAAATCTTCCTGTTAGCAGACAGTTGGTTTGCTCTTGGAAAACCTGTAATGAACCCGTATGGCTTTATGGATGCTGTGTAAATCATTTATTAGTAGAATGGTCTTAGCAAACCAATTTCTGCTAACGGTTTTCAAATATGAGAAGTAAATCTTCTCATTAAAAATTAGACAAAGTAAGATTTATTTTTTATATTTGTTGTTATAAATCAGTAAAAGTTAAAAATTATGCACAACAACATTTTCATCTGTGGTAAAGAATGCGGTAATATACCAGTCAAAAGATTTCAAGAACTTCTTATCAAATTAAACCAAATGGGATTCAAATCTTACTCTAATGGTAGCGTATTAGACATACCAAAAAATCCAAAACCAGAAAAAAGATATTTACATATCTGTAATGGTAAAGTTTCTTTTGGATCTCCATTGCTTTTAACCCCAAATTTATACGAAATAAATATAGATGGTTCAATTTGGTATGAATATAATTATTTTTTGAATAATTTTTAACTTTTATTGTGTATAACGGTTGGGTATAAAAAAATCGTTTTAATGTTTTTTATACCTTGTTATATTTAGTTTTTGTTTTGTTTTACCGATTAAAAAAATAGAAAATATGGAATGGTTAGTTTATGAAAATAGCGATGAAGCGACACAGATTTTTGTTGGGGTACTACTAATACTTTCGATAACGTTTGTTATAATTGCAAATATTTACTTTTGGGTAATTGATAGAATTAAAAATTCAAAACAAAACAAAAATTGAATATAACGGCTGCAAATATAAAACGTTTAAAACTAACTTTAATTAAAAAACAGAATATAAATTATAAACACAACAGCAAATTTAGAACATTGAAATAAATGTTTTATATTTGTTGTTATGTTTTAGTAAAAATAAAATTATACAATATGAAAACATTAGATATTAAAACAAAGCAAATTGCAAAGGAATATGCAAAATTTTGTATGGTACAGTTGTTGTGTACAAATGAATTTGGTTATAGAACAATTGATGATACTGAACTAAAAGTTATTTACAAAATTTTAGATAATATAGATAATGTTGATGTTAATAAAATATTAAAACCATAATTTTATTTTAATTAAACATAACGGTTGAGAATATGTGTTCGTTTTAATGACACATATTCTTTGTTATAAGTATGTATTTTTGTTTAACTATAAAATATTAAAAATGGAAAATTGGAAAGATGTGGATAAAAGAATGAAGATGAATATTGAAAAACTATTCGTTGGAACTTGTGTTATATTAGGAATCTTATTCGTTGTTTTTAAAACGATTGAATGGGTGTTTATGTAAACAAAAATATTACTTATAACGGTTGGGTGTATGCGAAGGTTTGCTTAGATGAACTTTCAAATTAACACTGACCTTTGTAGCAAACTTTCTTATACACCTTGTTATAGTTAGTTTTATTTTTTATTTTACAAATTATAAATTTTCATAGATATGACAGAAGAACAAATGAAGGAATATGTAGTAAATGGCGGAAAACTTTTTACTATCAAAATGATTGACACTATTAGAGATGGTGGAACAAAAGTATTAGATACAACTGGTGGCAAATTTTACATACATAAGGATAGTAAAAAGTTTCATTCGGGTTACTCACCAAGTGAAGAAAATTTAATAACAGATTTTTTGTTGATAGAATACTTAACTGAACGAATTGAAACATATATTAAAAGATGTGAAGAAGATGTAGAACGTAATAAAAATCTGTTAATAGAAATTCAAAATCAAAAATAATATTAACTATAACGGTTGCAAATATGAGAAGTAAATTTTACCATTGAAATTTTTTCAAAATTTATTTCTTATATTTGTTGTTATAAGTTAAAAAATTATTTTACAAATTAAAAATATAAATATGGACTCAGAAATATTACTTAATCAAATTAAAGAATTCATAATTATGAATTTTTCAAACTATAAAGATACACCAATATGCGTCAACGAGCATGTCCGAATTGGTGATATGATTTTCGATATTAGAGGAAGTGATCGTTCCATAGATTTATGGGGAGATGGTTTCATACCAAGTATGAATAGTTTTTTAAAATCATTACATAGAGAAACCATAATAAATTCTATATTAACAGACAAGGTTAGTAAAATCATTACATATACACCTTGTTATAGTTAGTTATAATAAAATTAAAATATAAATATGAGTAAATTTTGGGAACAACAAGAGTGGTTAGATAAAACTAAAGAATTGGATGAAGATTTCTACAAAAAAATTATTAATGGTGAGGAAATTGAAATGGATTGGAACACATTTTCGTTAATTATAGATGGTGTTCGTCATGAACTTAAATTAGGTGATGGTAAACAAGAGGTGAAAGTTATTGATGAAAATGGTGATGAAAAAATCTTCATAAGATAATGAAGGCTAAAATTATCTTAGAAAATTATCCACCTTATTTGAAACCAAATAAATTATATCAAATAAAGGGTCAATCGCAAATTGATTTTGATACTTATTTTGTTATTACTGACGATGGATCTACAACATTTGTTCATCGTTCACAACTCATATTTTTAGAGGAAATAAGACAGGAAAAGTTAGAAGAATTATTAAATTATAATTAACTATAACGGTTGAGTGTATGAGCAGTAGCCGAACACAAAACTTGATTAAAAGTAGAAAATTAAATATTAACAACTGCAATAGTTTAAAACGCCTAACGGCTATTGCTTATACACTTTGTTAGGCACAGTTTATTATGATAACTGATAGTTATATTGAAAAAGACGGTAAGAAAATAGGAAAAGTTAGATTATTATATGTTGATGGTGATAAGAAGTTGTGCGATGGTTGTGATGAAATGAAAGAATGTGCATCAATACAAGCAATATCAACTGATAATAATCACGGTGATGTTATGATACTTTGCAAGGATTGTTTACTTGAGATAGTGGGTCACTTTTAAATTGTGCCTAACGGTTGGGTGTATGAGAAGGTTTGCTTAGATGAACTTTCAAAATAACCACAACTGTTGATAGCAAACTTTCTTATACACCTTGTTATACGCTTTTATTTTTTAATATATAAAACAAAAACTTAATATGGAAAACAAAATAAAGAAATTTGAGAACTTTGAACATAATGAGGATGAAGGATTGGAATATACACTACTTCGTGAAATTGATAAAAGTGATGAATATATCAAATTTCGGAAACATTACACAGAAGAAATTAAAAGTTTTTTAACTGATAATGAAGGTAGATTTGTAATGACACATCAATTGGCTGGAAATATAATTATGGATGTGACTGAATTGATTAAAAAACTTGGGTACGAAATCATTAAAAAATAATTGCGTATAACGGTTGCAAATATAAGCAATTAATTGCTTATATTTGTTGTTATAAACTGTAAAAAATTAAAATTAGAAATTATGACACAAGAAGAAAGAACTCAATTAATTAGAGAAATTAAAGAACTTTTGCAATTAGATTACAAAAGTAGAACAACATCACATGGCGCAATGTTTGATGATGAAACAATTAAAGTTATGAAAGCAGTATTGCAAAAGTTATTTGCGATGAGTTTGATTTAATTTTTTATTGTTCTATAACGGTTTTCAGCTTGGCTTCAGTGCGGGCTTTTGACCACAACATTTTTTACGAAGCTGATGCTTCAAACATAAAAATAAAATTGATTACGAAGCAATTCTCCCGCATTGAGCCAAGGTGATGTTAGTACTTGGCGCCATGGCGCTTAGTACTAACGTCCGATGATAAACAATCGTTTTAATGTTGTTTATCATTTGTTATAAGTAGTAAATTTTAAACTTAAAATATATGAAGATTTTAAAAAAAGAAAAACACCCTAATTGGGATAAAGCGGTAATAATCACATTTGAAGATGGTTCAGTAAAAGTTGTACCGACTGTAGAATATTACAATGATGATAAAAATGTGAAAGATTCCAAATGTGATAAATTAATACCTATTGAGTGGGTTTAAAATTTATTACTTATAACTATTATATATAAACAAGTAATCTTAAATCACTGATAATGAACGCAAAAGGAGTTTCAACTTTAAAGATTTGTGAACAAAAACTTAATTACCTAAACTATTCAAGCCGAACAAGAGATAACTACCTTTCACATATAGGCAGATTTTTAAAATCACAAGAAAAATCTGCCTTACACTTAAACTCGCAGGACTTTCAGTCATATTTAGATAGCTACAAATTCACCTCAGTTTCTCAACAGAATCAAGTAATAAACGCAATCCGATTCCTCTACAAATTTGGTCTTAATAAGAAATACGATAAAGTAAGTTTCAAAAGACCTAAATCCGAAAAGAAATTACCAAAGGTTGTTGATGGAGAATTTATTAAGCGTCAGTTATCTAAGATTGAAAATATTAAACACAGGGCAATACTTACACTAACCTTTTCAGTTGGACTAAGAGTGTCGGAAATAGTTAATCTTAGAATAGAAGATATTGATTCCAAAAGGATGATTATTCATATCAAGAATGGAAAAGGAAGAAAAGATAGAATTGTGCCACTATCGGAAAAAGTATTAATCTTACTAAGAGACTATTTTACACAATATAAACCAAAAGAGTATTTATTTAATGGACAAAATTCAACACAATATTCAATAAGGTCTTGTCAATCAATCTATAAGAAGTATATTGATCCGACAGGACATATACATACTTTACGACATTCCTGTTTTACAAACTTATTAGAGAATAACACAGATCTAAGGATAATCCAAAAAATTGCAGGTCACTCTAATGTGAAAACCACTGAGATTTATACACACGTATCAAATCAAATTTTATCAAAAGTAAATTTGCCAATATAAAATGAAAAAACCTTGCAAAGAATGTCCTCACCTTATTCACAACCGTCATAATAATATGATTGTTACCTTTTCAGAAAAAACCAGTAAGAAACATAATTGTCATATGAACGAAGGTAAAAAAGACCTCTGGAATGTAAAAGATGAAAACCTACAATGCTTTAGTAACTTAATGAAAAGTAAAAACAGAAACTTATAAGCACAACAAAACAACCCCAATCATATGTGGTTTTTTCAGAAAATTTCAATATGTTTCACAATTGCCTATTATAACCCCAACTAACTATCACAAAGCCCCTCTCGGCGACCCACCATTTATTCTATCAAATTGCCTGTAACTAAAACCGTTTATTGCCGTTTATGTGTTATAGTGAGCTTCGAATCTATTGAGACTTACATCACGTATGAATGCTCGGGACCTACTAATCAAAATAACATAAGTATATATTAAAAAAATAATATCTATAATTATATATAATTATATCCTTCTATTTTTTTAGGCATATTAATTTCAATTTCATCTAAAGCTTCTTTAAATCTCGACTTAACTATATCAGTTCCTCTTAGATAATTATAATCCAATGAATCCATAAACGACTTGTGATCAGGGAATAATTTGTAGATATAATAAATAGGGTTATTAATACAATAAAAATCACCACCGACTGATATTGAACCACCTTCTAATGTGATTAATTTATTATTATAACAAACAAAATTACCACCTACTTCTCTTGGTGATCCTTCTAATGTTATTAATTTATTATAACTACAACTAAAATCACCACCAACTTCTTGAGAACCACCTTCCAATGTTATTAATTGATTATTATTACAATTAAAATCACCACCTACTTCTCTTGGTGCTCCTTCTAATGTAATTAATTTATTATCTCTACAATTAAAATCACCACCAACTTCTCTTGGTGATCCTTCTAATGTAATTAATTGATTATTAGTACAATAAAAATTACCAGTAACTTCTCTTGGACCACCTTCTAATGTGATTAATTCATTATTATAACAATTAAAACTACCACCTACTTCCATTAGACCACCTTCTAATGTTATTAATTTATTATAAGTACAATAAAAATCACCACCTACTGATATTGGTGATCCTTCTAATGTTATTAATTGATTATTATTACAATCAAAATCACCAGTAACCTTTCCAAACTTTAGAGGTAATTTGTTTAATCCTTTACTACTTAAATAAACATCACCACCCACATCTACCAATCCATCAGGATTAATAGTGTAATTCTCTATACCATATTTCTTACAAATAGAATCAATGTCCTCAAATGATTCAAATAATTTCAAATGTTTCATAAAATTATATATTAAAATTTGATTATATGAATAATTCTCTTTATCTTTGTTATGTTAAAATGATTGATGCGGCAATCAGGAGACAGGCGCCAGATGAAAATGGTGGAGAGATCAAGGGTAGCACGCCTTTTTTTTAAAAAAAGAATAATTTGTTTATATCAAATATATTTGTTATATTTGTATTAGTCAAGTGGCGGAATGGAGACGTTATGAGCAGAACACAGCCTAGCCCCGATTTGCGTGGGCACAAAGGTCAATACTAAATTGCGTTCGTACAGGTTCGAATCCTGTCTTGACTACTAATAGAAATAAGGTGTAAGATGTGTTGCATCCTAATCTTGTAGATGTTAATGATGTCAGTAGGAAACGGTACGTCTATTGTAATGATAGAATATGACTAATAGGTAACATGCAAGCAAATCGGATATACGTCCTAATGAGGTAAAAAACCAGTGTGTGCTGGTATGTAGTTGCATCCTCTACGTGAATATCGGATACAAGAGTTTCTATTTTTTTAGTCAGGTGGCGGAATTGATAGACGCTAAGTTGTGTCGCTGTTTAATTCAGCGTATAAGTCGCAGGTTGGAAAGTCTGCTACAACGAATTTACAGGTTTGAATCCTGTCTTGACTACTATTATAATTTATATGAACAAAACAGAAGCATTAAAATATTTTTTATCAATATTACAAGAAAAAGGAAAATCACATATATCCGAAGAAGCCTATAAAGAAATATGTAAAAGAATAAAAAATATGAACGAACCTATATGTAAAATTGAAATAAAAAATCTCATAAATTAAATATTAAACTATATAATTGATTTGACTACTGAAATCAAAAAATGAATATTTATATATAAGTAATGAGAAAATTTATAATAAACACATTGAAAGAATATCAACTTTTAAAAGAAAGTCAAGAAAAAGAATATGGCATCTTATATGCTAGACCTGTATTTCCTAAAAATCACCCATTAGAATGGTTATCACACTGTATAATTACCGGTGTATTACCAAAAGTTCTACAAACTGAAATACTAAATTTATCAAATCACATCAATCTAAAGTGGAAAGATTCAATTATTATTCCTATGGATAATTCTATTGCACCTGGTTGTACTACTAAACCGGAAGTGATTGAAGAAGTTGCTAATGATATTTACCAAGGTATGTTAGACATTTTCAAAAAACTATCCGATGATGAAAACTGCGTTAGATTAGTTTATGGTGTTGGTAAATTACCCGAATCTCATATAAAAACCGTTGAATCTACACATGAAATCGATTCATTTCCAATAATGGTCAAAATTGGTCATTTCTTTGATTATGGTCCTGTAGGTAAAAAAAATGCAGATGGTTCTTGGAATAAAACTACCTATGAACCAGGTATTTTTAAGATCTAACTATTAAAAGTTTTAGTTTAATTTTTTTATTACACATAACGTCCGGTGATAAACAATCGTTTTAATGTTGTTTATCATTTGTTATAGTCAGTTTTCAAATCAAAATATTTATAAAATGAGAAAGTTAAAAAGAAGTCATAAAAACTTAATGGTATTAGAAGCAGGTTATATCTATTGTAAAAGACATAACTTAAATTATGATACATTTATTGATGAAGTTTTTATGACTGAAGAATTTCATAGTGAAGAAGAAAGTGAATTCAATAGAATATGTTCAGATTTAAGATGTTATAAATATTTTGATTCGCATAAGTTAATAGAAATAACTGATGATGAATACGAAATGTGTATTGATAAGTTCGGAGAAAATTGACTATAACGATACTCAGATATATTTAGGTTTTCTTTTTAATATATACTAAAAAATAACTTACAAAGATGAAAGATTTAACACACATAAAAAGATTTAACGAGTCAGAAGAAAACTTGAATATATCTGATGTTAGTGGTAGTAAAGATAGTTTAGATATCAATAATAAATCAGACGTTGAGAGAATTATGAAACTCATTGAAGACCAATCTATGGAATGGGCTTATGGTCAAGGAACTCAACCAGGTGAGGAAAGGGAAATGGTTTCTCAAAGTTTCATAGAGGGTGCTAGATTGGTCATATCATTACTTCAAGGTGATGAAGATTTGATGGACATGATTAAAGATATCAAATAAACTATCTTTATTACCACTAACTATCATATATATACAACTCAAATCATAAACCTCACCAAATAAGAAAATAAATCAGAAAATTATAAAGATTTATAAACAAAAATATATAACCCAGTCCCAATTCAGACTGGGTTTTTTATTTCCAAACCACAACCCACTCACACACCATTATACCCTTATACATATCCTTTTTAGTTTGACAATCCATCTTACCACCAAACCTATCACAAACCCATAAAGCCACCTTTGACCTATCAGTCCTAAATACACTCACACCATCTCCAGCCACACTATAACAGTGTGTTTTCTTAATTCCATCCCATAAATCATCTGGGACATCCTGATATAACGGTTTATCTCCTAAACCCAATCTAACTAAATCTAATACCATTTTCTCACTTAATATATCTAACCGATATAAACCCTTATCAGACTTCTTTATCTTATAAGTAGAACCTAACTTACTATTAATATCTTCTAAGGTAGATAAGTCTGAAAACATTTTAATACTCCGATAATCAACTATCTCACCAATAGTAATAATCTGACCTAATGTAATCTTTTTATCAATGGTTAATGGGTCAGAAAAATAAGATTCATCTAAATGATATCGGCGTCTCTTACAAGCTTCAGAACAAAATTTCATTTTCCCACGGTTTATATCATACATATTATTATGTGTAAACGATTTACCACAGTTTTGACATATCAAATTATGTCGCTTAATGTAACGGCTGGCACTACATTTCTTTGAACAAAATTTTCTATTTTTAGTTGATTCACCACAAATCAAGCAGGGCTTCAATTTATAAGACATGATTAATCCTATATATTTTGGTAATAGGCTCCTCTTTTTTATTCATCACAATTCACAAAATTTTCAAAATTTCCACGCTTCGATAATTTTTGTAATTCAAATTATTTTACTTATCTTTGTATTTATATGTATAGTATGAAAAAATCAGAAATAAAAGAATGGATTGATAGATGGTCTAAATTATCTCCATCTGATAGTAGAGATATGGTGATTAAGATATGGTCTAAACAATTAAACAATTAAACAATTAATATAATATGAAGAGGTTTATATTTTTATCATTAGGTGTATTATCTACTATTCTACCTACTATTATACTTATTATGATGGGTAGGAGTGTGGGTGATATTATTCTTATTACTATGACTACTTATATGGTATATGTGTTAGTATCAATATTAATGGTTCTTATATGGGTATTTGTCAGCAATGGTAATTTACCGGATGTAGGTGATGATATTCCCTCTTTCTTTTGGTTTTTAACATTAGGTAGGAAAAAGGTATATTATTCTGACTTAGGATATTTTTATGTTTCTATTAAGGGCTATAATGTGAGTGTTCATAAACAGGGTTTTCTTCTGTCACATTATTTATTTGAAGTATGGTATGATGGTGATATAGAATTATTGAGGAGTTCTATTAAGAGAGAGTTAGATTCTTTATATGCTAAAGAGTTGGCGGAAGCGAGAAGTAAGAAGTTAAAGGGTGATAATTTGAAGGCGTGGGATGGATATATTGATATAGTATCGAAGAGGGATGATAAGATAAAGAGATTATTAAAGTAATATGATAAAAATGAATTATAAAATATTTAATCATAGGTAGGAATAAGTTTAAAAAAGTAGAAGTTGGTGAAGTAGATGATAGAGGTTACTTTAAGTTAGTAGAAGTTAAATAATTGATATAAGAACTTAATATATACTCTAATAATATTAGAGAGTGTAAAATACACTACAATAATAAAAAAAAAATTGATATATGAAACA
>Ga0209087_1000682_pt1 | contig 20970 bp, 49 predicted proteins | sample S_130805_EF_Meta_FD_187321 | JGI IMG/M metagenome (GOLD analysis project Ga0209087, IMG submission 187321) | Freshwater microbial communities from Lake Simoncouche, Canada to study carbon cycling - S_130805_EF_MetaG (SPAdes) (version 2) | ecosystem: Environmental > Aquatic > Freshwater > Lake ... | reverse complement strand
CTATTACTACTTATTTTTTCTTATTACAAGTAGTGTTAATAAATATATGGCTTTTTGTGGATAAGTTCATTGTTTCAGGATCTAAGTATTAATTTGTATATTTGTGAATACAGTATCTCAATATTGTGTTATTTTATTTTTCATTAGCAAAGGGAAGCGTAAAAGTTTCCCTTTGTTATTTTAACAAATTAGTATGTTAATAAATATGTGGAAAACATTTATACAAAATAATTGCATTTTTTTTACAACAATTATTGTAATATCAAAATCATGTGTATATTTGTGATATGAAAAATACAGAAAACTTAATTGAGATGATCACAAATAGCAGATTTGCTAATTACATGACATTAAAAGAATGGCGCTTATTTGCTGCCAATTACAAATCAGCTCCAGTACTTCCTTATGAAATGGATTTATCTTCATATTTCGATATGAATAAAAATAAATCATTTTATGAGTTTATTCGCTACGCTTTCTTTTTTGAAGCAACACCTGAAGGATTAGATTATTGGTTTAATATATCTAACAGGGATTTTACGCCATTTTTAATAACAATTGATACTCACATATCAATTTAATTTTTAACTCTCTTAAAACGCTTTAAAATGAAAACTAATTTAACACCTGAAACAATGGCCTCATATCTATTTCAAATGTTTCAATCTCACGCTATAGATATTCCACAGGATAAAAGAAAACAATATGCAATTTTTGCAGCTGTTCAGCATTGCAATATTCTATCGACTCCAGACTTGCCTACAGAAGATTTAATTTATTTGTCTGATGTTGTAAAGTTTTTAAAAAATAGAATATGAGCAACGCACAACAAAATTTAAACAATAACGCAAAGCATCAGTTTGGAGATGGTAAAGAAATGACTCTTTCTCAAAATATTGACTTTATAAAAACTCAAGAACAAATGACAAACGAAACAAAACAAAGTAGCGTAGAGTATTACGCAAAACAATTAGAAATTCTTGCAGATAAAGTATTTAAAATAGGACTTACCTTAGATGAATTTCGTATCAAAAAACATGAATTACTTAACCAAGCCAAAGAAATGGAGAAGGAGCAAAATAAAAATACATGGGAAGATAGTAGATTAGAAGATAAAGGCGACAACTATATTGGAAAACAAAAATCTTTTGAAGACTACTACAACGAAACATACGGAGGTAACAAATGACACACTTTATAATTGAAATAGATATACAAATGGAAAATGAAGTTTTTGAATCTGTAGAAGTTCAAAAATTTATAAAAGAAATGTCAATGCCTCGATTTTCTAAAATGCTTAAAGATAGTTATAAAAATACTGTCTTAGGTGCTCAATCAAAAAAAATAGAAATTACTTACGGAATAAAACAATAACATGGAAAATACAAAATATGAAAATCACAGAATACGATTTTACTGTGATCATGAAACAATGGAGAAGCTGGTAAATTACGACGGTAGTCTAATTGAAAGCAAAGTTAAACGCGTGCTAACTGGATTAGATGAACAGGTAAATATTACCTGTCAATTTTCAACTGCAAACTGCGGTAAGGTAGTAGCACAACAAAGATTAATTAATTTTTTAATAAATGCACTAAAATGAAACCATTCAATTTAGAAGAAGCTTTAGCAGGTAAACCTGTAGTAACTAGAGATGGAGATCCTGTTACTCAAATTGTAAAATTTGATATTAAAAATAATATTCCTTATTCCATAGCTGGTATTCATAATGGACATATATGTACATGGAGTTATGAAGGAATATTTAATATTAGTACAGATACACAACATCAAATGGATCTATTCATGGCCCCAGAATCAAAATTTCTTTGGATAAACCTCTGGCAGCAATTACACGAAAACGGTAATTATAAAACTACTGTTCACACTCGTGAAGATTTGGCAGATCTAGAAATCGAAAACAATGTAACTTTAACACACATACAAAAATTAACAATGATATTATGAGCAACCCTTACGAGAAATGTTGGAACGATTTTAAAATCGGAACGCTAAAATCATGTGAAGCTTTAGTAGAAGCTAGAGAGAAAAAATACCCAATACCAGATCCTGAACTTCAGTTAATGGTAATTCAAAAAATGATGTACATGATTAATGAATTAGAAGTAATTCATGGTATACAAGGCCGCACAGATTCAGGAATAATAACAGCGTAATATGAGCCATTTAGATCTTATAATTCAAGATAATATAACACACATGAATTTATCTACAGCAGAAGTAGCAACTGCATTAAACCATGCTAAACAAATTTATATTGAACTGTTAAAACTTGAATATCCAGCCGCTACAGAAACACATAAAGAAAGTTTAGCAAAGCAATCATTTATATATGCACTAGAATTTCACAAAGCAACAACATACTTTTAAAACAAAAATAAAAAACACAATATGTCAACACTTATCAATTTATCAATCGACGTTACCAAAGTAACAAAAGAAGCCCTTGCGAAAGGCAAGTATTTAAACTTAACTATTTCTATCAATGATGAAATTAACCAGTACAATCAAAATGTATCCGCGTGGGAAGCTCAGAGTATGGAAGACAGAAAAGAAAAAGTAGAACGCAATTATGTAGGTAACGGTAAAGTAGTATTTACAGAAGGTTTAGTTTCTGTAGTGCCTACTGAAGAAAAAAAGAAACCTACTAAGAAAAAAGTAGATACAAACGATTTACCTTTTTAAGTTTAATGTTCCTATAAGCATACCATAAGAACTGCTTATAGGACTTTTTAAATAGTCAGGTGGCGGAATGGTAGACGCTATAGACGAAATGCAATAATACAATATATCAGCTGTATGATTGTTGAGCAGAGTAGAAAAGAGATTGATCACATACAGGTTCGAATCCTGTCCTGACTACTACAATATGAAAAAAGACATTATAGCCATAGGCGGAATAAGAGATAGGCGCTATCACTATCCAAAAGGATTTATTGATAAGCGCACCGGAAAACCTAAAACGGGTTTTATGAAAACTTCACAGGGTGCAAGGCTTTTTGTAAAATCCAATTTAAAAGAAATTACTAAGGGGAAAATAGAATTTGAAAATCTTACACCTCGTGAAAAACAAGTTTATAAAGCGTTAACTTCTGATAGGGCTGTTAATACTTATAAATTTCAAGGTAAAAAATATTATGATCCTACAGGAGTTATTCGTAATACATTAAATCAAACAAAAACACTACCTCAGAATATTACAGATTTAACTAATTATTTAACTAAAGAAAGTTTTAATAATTTATTTCAAGCTTTCACACCAGCAAACAAAATTGATAAATTCAATACTTCATTCTTTGAATTTAATAAAGGAGCCAAAAAAGAAAGGTATAGAAGTAACAGAGGAGATTTGTTGGATGTAGCTAGTCAATTGAAAAAATTAGAGAAACAAGGTTATGCTATTTCAGTAGATGGCAAATCTGGTAGAGAAGCTTTAATATATTTAAAGAAGTGGGAAAATAAAGCTGTAGATGATCAAATGAAAAAATCTAAATTAGATTATCAAAATGGAGATCCTGTAAAAGTTGAAGTATTACATAAAGTAAATATAGATCCTTTAAGTAAAGAAATTTTTATTAATACAAAAGATACAAAAGTGCATGAATATTACCCTCAGGAGTTATTAGATAAAATAGCACAGGGTAAACTAGATAAAGAAAATGGTAAAACTAAAACTAAGAAAATAAAAAAATGAGCAACGAAACAAAACAAACGGCAGTAGATAACTTTATTGAATTACCTATGGACAACATTGTTTTTTTAAATCAACAACGCTTTCCAAATAAAATTATAATTGGAGAATGTATTAAAATAGATAATAAATACTTTTATTACAATGGAGAGAAAATTGAAGATATTAATAATGTTTATCAATTATTTTTAGATTATTACAAAACAAACAAATGAAAAAAACGGCAATGCAAATAATGTTAGACGATTTAAAGGCAAAGCGTTCTGTATATGAAAATGCTGGTATGAAGGAATCAGTAAGTTCAATAGAAAGTTCTATTATTTTAGCAGAAAAACTTTTAAAACTTGAAAAGGAGCAATCACATTTATATGCAACATTTTGTTTTAAGTGTGCAAATAAAAATATTCCTATAATAAAATTTGAAGATTGGATAGATTTAACTTACGGAGGTAACAAATGAGCAACGAAACAAAACTAACGGCAGTTGAGTGGTTTCATCAACAAATAGTTGATAGACAAAATGGAAATGGAGATTCAAAAAGTTTGGATAAAATATATGAACAAGCCAAAGAAATGGAGAAGCAGCATGAAATAAACTTGATTAAGTTTACAAAAGAAATATTTGAATTAGGTAAATCACATTTTAGTTATGCAATAATAACAAATGAAGATATTTTAGAATTATACAACGAAACATACGGAGGTAACAAATGATAGGTATAGGTATTACTATAATTTTATGTTTATGGTTCATTTGTATGTCATTAGAAGATATAAAAATAGAATTAAGATATAGAAATAGTTTATTAAAAGAACAAAACAAAAAAGAAACGGAGGTAAAAAATGACAAACAATAAACAACAAATGGCAGTAGAGTGGTTACAATCCATAGAACTTGAAAGAGATTTAACCCTTGTAGATTGGAAACAAGCCAAAGAAATGGAGAAGGATAAACACAAAAGATTTAACGAATTTCTTGATGATGAAAAGATATTAGGAATTTCTGACTTGAAAACAATAGAAAGAATAAAATGGTATTACAACACTTATTTTAACGAAACATACGGAGGTAACAAATGACAACTAGACAACACGCTTTAATATTTATTCATAAATTCTATTTTGCATTGCCTAACAATGGAAGTATAAATATAGGGCCTTGCAATTGCAATCAAAGATATTCTGAAGCTTTAACATGCGCTTTAATAGCAGTAAATGAAATAATAAAAGTAATAGATCCAGATACACAATTTGAAAATTGGATGCACTACAAAAGAATTAAACAAGAGATAGAAAACATAACAACAGAAAATGAGCAAAGCAAATGTTTTATTTAGAAACGCAGATCAAGTTGAGCAACTTGTAAAATTCTATAATGAGCAAAAAGTAACATTTAAAGTAAAGCATTCACAATACAGTACTACTTTTGATTTTGGCAAAGAGAAAATAAAGTTTGTTACTCAAACCTACGGAGTTAGGGTATTTGCTGCAAATAGATGCTTAGTTAAGGATATAAAGAGTTCTCCTGATACTTTAGAACTTTTAACTAAATACTATAGTACAGATAATTATGATGTCAGAAACGGCCTTAAACCTAAAAATTATGGCAAAGTAATCAATGTAGATATAGTAGGCGCTTATCCAAACACTTTAATCAATAACGGCCTATGTACTCAGGAAACTTATAAAAGATTAATGAATTTGCCTAAAATGGAACGACTGCCAGCAATAGGAATGATAGCAAAGAAAGCAACTGTATTTTCTTATGAGAATGGTGAATGTATAGAATGGGATGTAGAAGTAGGGGAATTTGCAAATATCTTTTATTTTCTAATTTATGAAATTGATAGGATCATGAAATTCTGCAAAGAGATAGCAGGCGAATATTATATTATGCACTGGGTAGATGGTATATTTTTAGAACCACATACACCAAGACAAATTTTGGAAGATATTCAGGAGTTTCTAAAAAAACATAAGTACCTGTATAGATTTGAAAATATTAGCAGCTTTAAAGTAGTGCGCGAAGATGATATGTTAAATTTTGAGATTACCAAGAATAAAGAATTAAAAACCTTTAAATTTGCAGACAAGCGAATGAATGAGAATTACAATGAAATTCTAAATGTCCTGCAAAATGATACCTTATTCTTACAACGAGATTCTACACCTGATTTACAATTACCCGACGGAGTTCAGGCAGCTGATTTTCAGGACCTCTTTAAATAAGTTTAGGCCGCATTATAAAAAAATACGTTATCAAATGATATTATGGATATTAATAAATGATTTTGTAGAATGTCCAGAAAAATATGATTGGCAAACAATACTAAAAAACGAATATGAAACGACTTCAAGAATACCTAAACAGCAAACACTACAATTTGACAATTGACGGTGTAATAGGCGAAAAAACCAAAACAGCTTTATTAACTTATATTATTAAAACTTTTCAAGAGAAAAAGTATAGATCACAAAATAAAATGTTAGTATGGATTCGCACAGATGAAAATCTAACAAATAGTTTTGATGATTTTTGTGTTCTGGTAATAAATTCTAAAATCGAATATTTATGCAAGGCCACAACTACTGCAGGAGATCATTATATTTTCAATCCTATCACTTCAGGAGGGATTACAGGAACTGCAATAACTGTAAAACAGCAAATAGTAGAATCTCACGAATTTACTACAGCTAAAGATTGGAAAACTTTGTGGTTAGGAATGCCATACTTTAAACAAATAAAGCCTTTAGACATATATAGGGATTGGAATAAAGATAGGAAAATAGATACCCTAAAAAAGACTTTTGGAATTTATGGTATCAATTTACACCAAATGGGAATAGGCAATTTTATAAACAATTGGAGTGCAGGCTGCAATGGCACCAGTAAAGAAGATTGGACAAAAATTGTCCAAAACTTTACTGCAGGAGAAAAAATAGATTATACCTTACTTTAAGGCTTAAACTTATCTATAAAAGAATTTATTCTGGCAGTCCAGCCATTTTTATAAGTTTCCCAAACTGATAAAGTTTTTAAATAATCTAATCTTACCTGCCATAGCGCATTAAATAAAGTTTTTATACCTGCCCTGCGCATAAGATTAATAGTTTCTTCGTCAATCCTTCCTGTATATCTAGCTCTTATACCTATTAAATTTAGGGCCTTTTGTAAAGTTCTGGCTGCAGTAGCTTGTCCTGAGCCATAGGCAATTTCAATTAAAGAAAATGCAATAGGATCTTTTATATATCTCCCTTGCATGTCTTTGTAATAGATATTATATAAAAATGCTGAAACGTCTTGATCTGTAAGCTTCAAAAATCTATCGTAGGTAACAGGTTTAATGCCACATTTAGCAGCAAAACCTTTGAAAGTACAATAAGTTATTCCTTTATTGGTATGATAGGCACCAACAAAAGGCGCGCATTTTGCAGCTGAATCTCTAGGGTCTTTAGAAGTTTTACCTTCAAAGCTTAAGATATGAGATAAATAATTTTGCCAGATTGAGGTTTGAGTAATAAGCATTATAATTTTAATTTACGATAATATTTTAAATCTTCGTTCAAATGATCCAGAGCTATCTTTTCTGCTACCAATTTGTTTTTGGTATGCTCATGCTCTACTTTGATACCTTTTGAAAGTTCCTTTTTCACTTCTGCAACAGTTACCCCGTACTTTTTAGAAAGTTTTAAAGGTGTAGTTACCATTGTTAGGGTTACTGTTACTTTTCTCATTTACTTTTTGATTTTTTAATTTTACAAACTTTCAAAGCAATAGCTATTTTTTGTTTACCTTGCATTTTTTTCTTTTTTGCAAGTTTACTAAATTCCTTTGATAAACAAGCTTCTTGCTTTTTGGTTGCCATGTTACAAATTTAACAAAATTAAACCAATAATACTTATACCTATAATTCTGGTAATAATTGTAGTTCCTGAGTTACCTGTAATAATTTCATTTTTTAATGTTTCACAATTATAATTTACCGCATCCCATTTTTTGCCCATGTTTTTATAAGCATAATCTTTGATTTGTGGAATAGATATATCTAAAAAGTTTTTTGATAGTAAATTTCTACCTTTTATAAATTCTGGATAAGTTTCTATAATTACATTGCCATTCGCATTATTTTTTTTACTAGGTGTATTATGCAAAACGTAATCAATACCATTTTCACGAAATAAAACACCATAGTGATTAGCTATAGGAATATTAATGCAGTCTGTAGTTAGTAGATATGCCACTTTACAAATATACAAAAAAGCCCCATATTTCTATAGGGCGTTTTTTGCTTGGTTTAAATAGATTACAAAATTGAGCAGGGCAAATATATTACAATTTTTCCATAGGTACAGAAATTTTATTAGATTCTGGATAAAGCCTTTTATACAGGTTCTCTAATTCTACATTCGCGCTATGTAACTTTTTTTCCAAAAGTTCACAATTATTTGATAAAAATATAATACGATCGTTAAGCGCGTGGATTTCGTCTATTATTCTTTTTGGTATTGTTTCCATGATTCATTATTTCGTCAAAAGTATAACCTCTAAAGCTGATAGGCTGATCTATTACCCATTTATGTTGCTTTAGTTGTTTTTTATATTCTTTGTGCATGACAATAGTTTTATTGTCTTTTGTTTTAAAATAACCGGTAAGGCTTTGCATTTGCCTTTCGTGGGTTTCAGAGTAATACTGAGATCTAGTCCAGCGCATATAATATAAACATTCCCCTGTATCTAAATCTATGATCTCTTTACTCTCTATGCTGTTATTATCAAAGTAAGTTAAGATAGTTAAAACTCCCTCTTTTATATTTTCTGAATTATCATAGAATCTCTCAGGGGTACGGCCATCTAAATAAATCCATTGGTAAGCTTCCATCTCTTGCAGCTCAGATTCAGTATATAAGTGTTTCAATCCCTGATTCTTAAACGCTGCATACGTTTTTTCAATATCCTGATAAGCCAAACACATAAAGCAATTAACATTTTTATAATAACCGTAATAGATAAAATCACCATGTAGGATATAACAGTAGTATCTATAATCTATATCTTCATCCCACAGGTTAACGTCTGGCCTGAAGTTGGTAGCGTTTTTATCATGCAAAGGGTAATCCCCATTTTGAAAAATATTGAGCCACATAACTATTTTTTCTTTTCCAAGTAGTGATATTTATACCTACATGCGTCTGAGCAGTATTTTTTTGTAGGTGTAGACTTATAGAATATTTCCCCGCAATTGTTACAGAATTCGTGGTTATTCATTAAGAGATCCTGTACAGGCTTAAGCTTCATTAACTTGTACTTTCTGTGGGTTCTAGATGCCCAGTTTGCTAATCTAATAAACAGTTTTTTCATGATTTAGTATTTTATTTTTTATTTCGTTTACATCCATTAATAAGTCGACATTGTACTTTTCTGATATACGATCAATAATCATTTGGCGAATTATATCCTGTTTACTCATGCCTGTATCAAAACTTATCTTATTTAATATCTCAGATAGAATTTTCGTAATTCTAAAATGAATATATTCGTTTTCTCCACTCATTGGTACAAATTTGGTATACAAATGGTAAAAAAGCAAATTTTATAAAAATTATTTTTTGGAATAGTCGAATTTTGTCGTGTGGATAGCAAAAAATTACTTATAGCAAGTGGTGTAGGTGTAGGCGCTTATTTAATATATAAGAGTTTACAATTGCGCCAAACTGTAAAAAACATACAGGTATATATTCAAGGAGTTAGGTTTGATATTTTTAAAACTGCAAAGAATTTAAAAATCATTCCTAAAATGGTTATTGTTAATCCTGTGGGATCAAATATTGATATTTCTAATATTTATGGAACTCTAAGTGATGATCAAGGTAATGTATTTGGATATTTTCAAACTGGGCCTATTCAAATAAAAGGTGGATCTATATCAGTTGAAATTCCAATTATTGTAAATGGTTTAAATGCTTTTTCTGCTATATCAGATGCTATAACAAATAGTAAATGGCCTAAATTAACTATTAGCTATACTATTTCTTTAGCCGGTGGAATTTTACCAATTAAACAAAAAATTGTTTTTGATACAGGAATTATTCAAAAAGCTATTAACTATTTTTAATTGTGGATTTAACAAAGCCTAATCAAAACATTACTTTTAAAGTTGGTGCTACTAACTTTGAGCTACAGCGTGCCATTGAGGCTGCGCTGCCTGCTGCTGTAGCACAAACAAAAGATTTGGCTAAAAGATTTAAAGGATCTACTGAAAAAAAAACCTGCTCAAAAATATTTAACTTTTTGATGTCAGATATTAAATATAAAGTAGATGGTGATAATCAAAAAATAAAACTACCAAGTGCATTTTTAAGGGAAAAATCAGGGGATTGCAAAAGTTACTCATTGTTTACGGCAGCAATATTAAGTAATTTAAAAATCCCTTTTTCCTTTACTTATGCCTCTTATAATCCAAATGATAAAACGCCTGAGCATATTTATGTAACAACTAAAAGCGGTTGTATCATAGATGCTGTTTACGGAAAATTTAATGCCGAAAAAAAACCATGTTATAAATTTCACAAACCTATGAATATTAGCTATATAAGTGGTGTTAAAAACCATACAGAAAAATACGAAAATAAAAAGGAAAATTACAGCAATATTGGTAATATTTTCGGTAAAAATTATGCGCCTAAAATTGGATCTAATTTTAATCAAGGTTTAGGTCGTACTGGATATGATTGGGCTAAAGCTGTTGGTATTGATAAAAACTATGAATTTTATAAATGGCAAGCTAAAAACTTAAATCCTTTAAATGGACTTTTAAGACAAGGTGTTAAACTTTGTTTATCAAAAAATGGCGGTGGACTTGCAACATATTTTTATGCCATGAGTCCTTTTAATGATACAGATAAAGAAGATATAGCAAAGAAAGCTTTGTATTTTGGAGAAATGGAAATCATTACTAGAAATTTAATGAAAAAATATAAAGTAGATGAAAAATCTGTTTATAATCCTAACGTTCAAACCGCTGCAATAACTGCAGAAACTATATCACAACAATCTAAATTTAATGGCCCTTTAAATATAGTTTTACCTTTTCCATTTAATACTTTAGAAATTCAAACTATTAATTCTATAACAAAAGGAAATCCTTTTGCTTTTGCAGCAGCTATTAAATCAACCTTAACACCTACGCGTTATGCTGAATATACAGCATGGCAAATAAGAAAAAATGCACAGGATAAACAATTAATTGAAGCTGATAATAAAAGAACAGAATATACAAAAGAATTAGAAGCTGCTAAATTAAAAGTTTATGCTAAATATCCTTATATTATTTCTAGAAAATCAACTGCAAAAATGCAGGAAAATTATAGAAAATTAGAAACTTGGTATTTTTGGGAACTTGGTGGTACTCCAGACGATTTGAATATAGCAATAAGAGAAGGCAATAATAAAACGCCTACAGGAGAAACTTTTAATTATTATATACGCCAAAGAATAGCAGGTAGAGAATTAGGTATTGGTTTAGGTTTAAGAGCTTCTATTTCGGCAATTTTTGGATATAAATATAATCCTGATACTAATCAAATTTTAGATCCTACTTCAAATAAACCTATTAATGGTTCAAATGGGAAAATAGCAGGAGAAATTTTAAGTATAGTAACAGCTATTTTAGCTTGGATTGGTAATTTTCATTGGATTGTACAATTTTTTATATTGCTTTTAATATTGTTAATTGGCTTTGCTTTTATTTGTCCAGAAATATTTTGTGAAATGTTTGGAATTGAATATAGAACTACAAATAATTTGACAGTAACTTCAGATCCTATAGATCCAAAATTAAAAACAGATATGTTAAATGCTTCTGAAAGCTCTTGGACAGATTATTTAGTACCTGCAGGAATAGCTGCAGCAGTTTTACTTTACGCAAAATAAAAAGATATGAATAACAAAACATTATTATATGTAGGAATAGCGGCAGCCGCTTATTACCTATATACAAAAAGCAAAAAATCTCAATTAACAGAAATAACTGCTTCACAATTACAGACTTTAACAGATGCTGGCTTGACTGCTTTTATTGCGGATTTACAAAAAAATCCTCAAAAATATGTAGATGCTAAAACTTATTTAACTTTAGCATTGGCAGAACAAAAACGTAGATTAGGATCACAAGCTGGAGGAGGTGTTACAACTTCTAGCACAGGTGCTATATTTTCAATTTAAACAAAAAACAAAACTATAAAAAAATACAATTATGATTAAGTTCAACAAAGAAACTCTAGTAGAATTAGCAGGACTTGGTGCAGGTGCAGCAGGTAGCGCTTACGTGAAACAAAAATTACTAACTAAAGCTGATGGTACTTCAGTATTTGGTAGCGGAACAACTGCTCCAATTTTGACAGATGTAGCTCCAGTGGTTATTGGTTTATTCTTACAAGGTCAATCTGGCTTTTTGAAAGAAGCTGGTAAAGGTATGATCGCAGAATCAGTAGGTTCTCTTATCAAAACTCAATTCCCTACATTAGGTCTTGCTGGTGTTGATAGTCCTTTGATGGGTTACAATAACATGGCTCCTGAGAACACTCCTAGCCCTTCAGCTCCTTTAATGGGTTATAGCGCAGGAGATTCTTATGATTATAATGCAGGCGAAGCTGGAGAAATTAACTATTAATCCATATATTTGTAAACACTTTTAAATCATAAAAAGCCATGAATTCAATCGTTTCTGAAAAACAGTTTATCTCTTCTCGTTTAGGTATTCCTTACGAGAATTTGAGTCAATCTTATTTGCGTGCACAAACAGCTTTGAGCACTCAAAGTTTAATTCCTTTCCAAGTTCAAGCTAATGCAGTTTCTGCTCCATTGGTTACTGAAAACTTGTTACAATTGAACGATCAATTTGTAATCAGCCACTTTACAGTAGGTTTGTGTCAAGTTGCTAGTGATACCCCTTCTAATACTCAGTTGTTGGCAGCTGAATTTTTCACTTATGCAGATCCAGTTAGATTTACAGGTACTAACGCTGTAAATGCTGGTGCTATCTATGGTGGATTTTTGAATTTCACTATTAACCGTCGTGAATTCTTGCCTTCATTCCCAATGCGTGCTTTCTACCGCGTACCTACAACTCAAACAAATGCTTTCTTGAGAACTGCAGGTACTGTAGCAACTCCAGCTGCTACCTTCACAGGTGCAACAGGTGTTAACGGTTACGAAAACGGATTGTTCGGTTTCTTCCCTTCTGAGCCTACTTTGATCGATGGTCGTATGACTTTGAATATCAATATCAATTTAGAAAGCGCTGTAGCGTTTGATGATTCTTCAAACACTATTTACGCTGTATTGGAATTGAGAGGTTACTTAGTAGTTAACTCTAAAAATTAATTTTTTCATTTTTATTTAAAAAAAAGGGGTTGCTTAGGTAATCCCTTTTTTTTGTTATATTTGTATTGTCAAATATAAACAAAAGAATTATGAACAATTTAATTATCAAACGTAGCCAGATTGTAGAATTTAAACTAGCTGGTACAATTACCACCGGTAAGCGTTATTATGCTACTGACATTCCAAACTTAAGCCGCCTTAATGTTGTGGTTTACGGTGCGGAATTATTCACAGCTTCACAACTTGCAACTACTCCTACCGGTAACACAGTAGTTTCTACTTCTACAGGTATCGTAGTAACTTTTAGAGATAACTTCAAACAAGAGTTTATGTATCAAATTCCAGCTTTCACGTTAATTCGTTTTAATAACGCTGGTTTGATCGTATTATTGAAGCCAAGAATTATTAACTTAACTGATTGTTACGTTACTATTACCAATACTACTTCATTGAATGCCAATGAATCTGTAGCAATGAATTTGTATTACGATTTAATATCTTAATCTCATGAATATCATTACTCCATTATTGCAACAATTTAAAGATAACCGCTGGTTTAAGCAAACTGGATGTATTGAGGGTGAATATTCAAAAACGATTACTTTAAATTTGCCTAGTACAAACTTAGGGCAGCAAATATATTTTAATTCTGATACCGAATTAGATAATGCCATTATTAAAACGATTGAAGTAGTAATTTCTACAAATCAAATTAATACTGTTTATCAAAATTCTGTTTTAGATACAATTTCTTCAGGTTTGGCTGCTAAAGCCATGCTTACTATTTCTAACAATTCTAGAGAGGTTATTTCTCAAATGCCATTGTATACATTAATCAGATCATTAAATCAGGGTAAACCTGCTTATTTTTGTTTAGACAATGTTATTTGGCAAAACTGCTATATTGAACTATTGGACACTGCAGGATTTGCTACTACAAATGGTTTTTTTATCAGAGTAACCTATGACAGAAAAGATATAATTTAACACTATGACAGATCCTTTATATATATTAGATTTTATGCGCGAAAATGATATGCGCTTTTTTACTATTTCAAATTCTTTTGATCGTGAAACCGTTAAACAATTTGGCGAACATGGATTAGATGATGGAATTAAAAAATTAGAAAAATTCTTTAAGCATAATAAAGGATTTTTTAGGGTTAAGCTGTATTCTAGTAATGACATTAAAAGAGATGGAACTCCTGTACAAAAGCCTTGTATTTTTGAAGGCTCTATTGTAGGGAATGAATTTCAAAAAGATAAACCTGTAAGTGGTCTAGGGAATGCTGAGGCTGTGATACATGCTTCAGCTCCTAGTCCTATAGGCTCAGTTGTGGACATCAATAAGTATTTAGATAAGCATGAAGTAGTTGCTGAATATAAGGCTACAAATGCCAGACTAGAGATGCAAATTGAACACATGAAAGAAAATCATGCGCGTGAACTTGAACAGCTTAGAAAGGATTTAGAAGCCAGAATAAAAGAAGCTCAGGATTCAAACGCAATGTTCGGACAGGGAATATCTATGCTCATGCAAAGAATGGGTGTTGCCGATTAATGAAAAAATAATATGAATGATAAAGAAATAATATTGGGAGCCATAAATAAACTGATTAAGTATGATACTGATTTTGCAAAAAACATTAAAAAGTTAAGCGAATTAGCAGAAAAATCTCCGGTTATTTATAAGGAAGCTGTGAAAAAATTAAATTCACTATAAAATGAAACTAGACACTCAAAATAAATACGTTAAGTATGGTTTGATAGCAGGCGGTTTGTACGTCGGCTATAAACTCATTCAGTTTTTTGTTGGTAGTTCTACCTCTGTAGCAGCTGCAACAAATGAAGTAAAAGTTTTAACTTCTAAAGGAGTAAAACCTACCTACCCAGATAGTTCTTACACACAATGGGCAAACGCTATTGTTTCTGCAGGCTTTAATACCTTAGGAACAAATGAGCAGGCTATTTATAACATTTTCAAAAAAATGGTAAATGATTTAGATGTAGCTAAACTTATTGTAGCCTTTGGTAATCAAAGGGTAGAATTCAGTTTCCAAACAATGCCTTTAGGTGCTTGGTTGTCTTCTGAATTAGATAGCGACGAACTTGCTGTAATTAATAAAATTTTGAGTGATAAAAAAATTAAATATCAATTCTAAATGATGTTAGGCGGATTACCTCCAAAAGATAAGGAGGAAAAAAAGAAAATTGGCGCTACTGAAGCTGATGAAATTGCGGCCCTTAAAAAGGAGCTTAAATGGATGAAGTGGGCTATTATTCTTTTAATTGCCTACGTTTTATACCAACAAACAAAAAAATAAATATGAATACTCAAACGGAATTTGAATATATTGGAGATCAAAAAATGCAAGAATCTAATTGCATTGCTATTGCATTTACAAGGCCTACAGGATCTAATCCTGTATCGGTAAACGGTTACCCACTTGCAGAAGGTCAAACTTTAAGGATTGAACAAAATGTAGGAGATATTGACAGAACTCAATACTCTGTAGTTTTTTCTGCAGGATCAGGTACAAATGAATGCTGGTCTTTTAGGACTTTGCCTTTAGGACAATTTCAAAAAGATAGTCTTTAATTATGGATAGCAAAAAAATCATTATTGGCGCAGCTGGTGGTTTGGTTGCCAATACCATTATACAAAATGGCCTTAGGGATTCTTGGGCCGCTGTTGGCGTGCGCTACTCAAAAGAGGCAACAGCTTTGTATGATTCATTAATTAAAGAGGGTAAAACTCCAGACGAGGCTACAGCTATTTTGGAACAAAATCAGCCTCTATGGAAAAAATTAGGTAGTAATAGGGTAAACGGATTAATTGCAGCCGGTGCCGGTGCATTGCTTACTCAGGTGGGGAATGATACGGTAAAAACTGCAGGCGCCGGTATGGTTATTTTAGGAGCTTTAAAAGTATTGTTTCCTTCAAGATCATACGGTATAGATTTTTTATGGAGTAAATAATATGGGGAGTAGTTTGTACATAGATAAACATGCTTTGGGAGTTGTTCGTGCCTGTATGGGTACAGGAATGCTCCCTGAAGCTGTTTTATGTCAATCTGCCTCTGAGAGTGGATGGGGTCAAAGTTTACTAGCTTCTAAATATAATAATTATTTTGGTATTAAAGCCGGTACCTCATGGAAGGGGGATTATGTCAATTTACCTACTAAAGAATTTGTAAACGGAAAATATATAACGATAAATCAAAAGTTTAGGCGTTATAGTTCGTTTACAGCCTCTGTAAAGGATTATATTAGTTTTTTAAAGGGGAATGCTAGATATAAAAATGTATTTGCTCAGAAGTCTGTATTGGGGCAATTACAAGCTTTAAAAAATGCTGGATACGCTACAGAACCAAATTACGCAAATATTATTTATGGAATTTATTTATCGAATAAACCTCAAATAGATTCACAAATAAAAAAGGCTACAGATATTATATCTATAGCCTATGCTGCTATTGGTGTAGGTAGTTATGTTTTGATTAGAAAGTATTTTCTGAATCACTAAACATTTGCATTTGATTTGGTGGCGCTGATGCCACTTTTTTACTTTTAAATTGCGGATTGTCAAAAATTGCCATCTCTGAAGGTGCAGCATAACGGCCGGTATGGTGTGCAACTCCTTCAATTACTTCTATAATAATATCACAGTTATGCGCAAATTGTTGTGATCCCCTAAATTGACCTCCCTTTGTAGCTTGCTGAATTGTAATAAATGCTGTGCCTTTATTTTCAGATTTAAGAACCTCTACATCTTCCGGCTCTAGATTAATAAAGTTAATAGAATCAATAACTACAAATTCATAATTATTTTGTTTTAGGGCCTCTCTGATCTGTTCAAAGTTTCTGTAATTCGCAAAATACATATTATCAGAAATCCCTCCAAACTCTACTAGCTTTTGTTGTAAGGTTGCAGAGAAACCTTCCTCCGCTGCTATATATAATACTTTGCCGAATCTGGTAAGGTAGTTAGCAAATTGAAAGCTCCAAATAGATTTTCCATTTTTAGGCCTACCAAATACCATGCAATGAAATGATTTTGCAGGGCAGCCTACGAGATCCTTCCATTTGCCGTCAAATGGATATGAATCGTATTTATAATCTACAAGTTCCTGCGCTGCCATAACTCCAGATAGTTTAGCTTCTTCAATTTCAGCGCCTCTTTGAAGTGCTAAAAGTTCTCTGGCTTTTTCCTGTAGTTTGGCCTGTATTTTTTGTTTGTCTTTAGGATGTACTTCTTTGCCCTTGCCTAATTGGTAACCTAAGAAACCTAAAGCCGCTGTACCTAGCATTCCTAAGCCCATGCCATAACCAATGGCCGCACCACCTAAAGTTTTTTGAATTGCAGGGGGAATATTTAATTGTGCGCGAAGCTGCGCAATCTCTTTTGATAATTGATTTATCTTTTGTTCTTTAAGATAATCGTCTGAAACCTCAATATCATCTATTTGAAAATCTTCCATAGTATTACAAAAATAGTAATAATTATGGCAAGATATGACCATAGCTTCCAATTTTGTTTTGGGCGGTCTTTAATGTATTTGGTGTTTGTGATTTTGAAGTATTTGTTTTTATACTTTGTAACCACGACGCGGTTTGTAGTGTTTGTGCGTATGCGTAGGATGGTTTGATTAGTAATCGTGTCAAACTCTTTAAAGGTATCAATCCAAATTTCATATTCTGAAGTATCGTATTTTGTAAAGGTATCTGTTAAGATTAAAGTGTCCAAAATATTTTTAAAAAGTTCTGGATGATTTTTTTGAAGCCTTGCCAGTCTAGCAGAAGGGCTGCAGCCCAAACACATAAGTAAACATATAACAATTGCATTTTTCATTTTTTTAATAGTATTTCATCTTTGCCTTCTATAGAACGTAAATAGAATTCACATTCGTATTTGTAAACAGCTATCAAAGAATCTGAACGCTTCATGTTTCTTTGAAGGCTTTCTACTTTATTAGAAAGTATTTCATTTTCCTTTTTGCAGTTTTGTATTAATTCCTTTTTGGTATTTTCAGAATCATAATATAAAAAACCTACTACACCGAGCATAATAAACGCTACAGCCGAAATAGGATTTTTTGAAAATTCGGAAAAAGAAACAGGGCTCATTTTTATTTAGGATCCTTTGCAAAAAATAAGGCCATAGAAAGGCCTAAAAATGCGCCTACCTCAGTCCATGTCGAAAGTTTCATATAAACGCTTGTAATAGCACTTAAAATTAAAATTAAGGCTAATAGTGATGTTTTCCAATTCTTAAATATTCTATCAATCATTATTTTTGTCTTTTCTTGAAAGTGTTTTTATAGATACTGCAATTGCCAGAATCACAGCTACACATTGTAGGAATGGTAAAAAAGGGGTAACAATTGATGTTATTACCCCTGTCCAAACTAATATATTTTCCCAAATTTCTTTATGGTAATTCATTGGTTTCAAAAGATATTGCTTCCTCATTTATTTTTTCTAAGGCCTTAACAATATTTGTAACTTCGATTAGATTAAAGCAGCCTTTTGCAATTGCAATATTTAAAGCTTCTGAAATGATCTGTTTTGCTATTTTATTTTCCATAATGTTAGTTGTAAAAGTTTGGAGGTAATGGTGTATTCTCAGGAGTTACAGGTGGATTGATCTGTGAATCAATTTGTCCCTGAATACATGCGTAAATATTTTCTACACCGTCTGGGCCTAATAAGTTTTGAATCCAATTTGTAACGATCTCATTTGTTAGATCTTCATAAGGAATGAAAGTAGAAACTGAAGCTGTAGAAAATGTTGCTATATTGGTTAATGATGCGGTATAAGTACCGTCTGTTCCTGTTACATCATAGTAAGCAATTACTACATAGTTTTGTTCGTCTTGAACCGTCTGTGTTAAAAGGGTAGTTACTACCCAAGTATATTTTGTCATAGTTTTATGCTAATAATATTTTTCTTGCTACTCCGTTAATAATTACGTTCCAAACGTTTGCAGAAACGTTTACTTCAGCGGTTACTGCGCCTGCGTTATATGTTGCGCTACCTACTACAAATTGGTTTCCAGCTGTACCAGTTGCTCCTCTTCCCAAAACAACACCATTTGCACTACCTGTAGAACTTTGACCAACTGAAACGCCACCATCCGCGCCTATTGAATTCATTCCAATTGTAGTAGAAGCATTTGTTGAACCACTTGCTATTTGTGCATTAAAACCAATTACAACGTTACTTTGACCCGTTGTAATACCTGTTCCTGAAACACTACCAATTAGTGTGTTTTGAATTCCTGTATTAATTAAATTACCCGAAGAAGTACCTATTGCCGTATTCCCAGTTGCCGTAGTATTTGCCAATAAAGCTTGAAAACCTACTGCGGTGTTGTTTGAGCCTGTAGATGCTCTTAATGCTTGATAACCTACTGCGGTAATTCCTGTTCCTGATGTATTTATTAATGCTGCTTGAGCACCTACTGCAGTATTACTATCTGTTGTATTTGCAGCCAATGCTTGTGCACCAATTGCAGTATTACTAAACATACTTGTTCCTGTTGTCAATGACCCCCAACCAATAGCTGTATTGCTATTACCTACTGTATTTTCTTGCAAACTAATTGAACCTATTGAAGTGTTAGCTGTTCCAGTTGTGTTTTTGAGTCCCGACTGAAAACCTACTGCGGTATTATTATTCCCTGTAGAAACTCTTAACGCTAGATAACCTATTGCAGTTAATCCTGTTCCTGAAACGTTTGACAATCCAGCCTCATATCCCACAGCCGTATTATTTGATGCCGTATTGTTTTGTAAAGCCGTTCTACCTATAGCTACGTTATTGTTTCCTGTAGAATTAAGTTGTAAAGATCTACCACCTAAAGCAATGTTACCCGTTCCTGTGCTAATTGTTGTTCCTGACAAATAACCTACAGCCGTATTACTTCCTGCAGTTGAAACTCTTAAAGCTTGGTAACCTACTGCAGTAGTTTCAGCTCCAGTTACATTTAAAGCCAAAGTTTGAGATCCTATAGCAGTATTACCGTCTGCAGTAGTATTTAATCTCAAAGCATGTTTTCCAAAAGCCGTATTAAAGCTTCCTGTATTTGATAATAATGCTTCATGTCCAAAAGCTGTATTACTTCCACCGGTTGTATTTAAAGATAAAGCAGATTGACCAAAAGCAGCATTATCTACACCGGTAGTGTTAGCTGTTAATGCTGTTTGACCAAAAGCAGTATTAGAAGCTATTGTACCTCCGCCGTTATTAAATACAGAACCATTTTCTAAAAATGTTAAAACGTCTGATAAGTTAGTTCCATCCTTAGCAGTACGAATAGCACCTACTACAGTTGTTAAATCTGAAGGTAAAGAAGCAAAATCTAAATTTATCTTTTGAGTAGATCTATTAATATTAAATCTATTGTTTCCAGCAGTATCTTCAATGTCTAAAAGTTCAGAAACATTGCTTTTAATTCTTAATACAGAATTAATCTGAGTTTCAGTAGTAGAAAGCAAAAGCGTAGAAATGTTTCCTACATTATCGGTAACAACTTGCAAAGTAGGATTTAAAGCTGCAGCAGTTTTTAGCATTCCGTTCGACAAAAGAGTAGCTGGGGTGGTAATATCTATTTTTGACATGGATTAATCAATTTTAAGCAAATATAAAACAAAAATAGTAATGAGATACCAAAAATGTTTTAGAGTGTTTTAAAATGCTTTAAAATGCAAATTGATAAAGATTAAACAATATTAACATCTAAATAGCTGGATAAAATAACTTATTAACAATTATAGCAAAAGTTATTAACATTACTTGTAATAAGAAAAAATATGTATTAATAGTATATATATACTTATTAGAAGACTTATATATACATAGTATATATATTTC
>Ga0209087_1000680_pt1 | contig 20998 bp, 32 predicted proteins | sample S_130805_EF_Meta_FD_187321 | JGI IMG/M metagenome (GOLD analysis project Ga0209087, IMG submission 187321) | Freshwater microbial communities from Lake Simoncouche, Canada to study carbon cycling - S_130805_EF_MetaG (SPAdes) (version 2) | ecosystem: Environmental > Aquatic > Freshwater > Lake ... | reverse complement strand
GAATCCAGAGCCTGCCATTCTCGTCGTGAACTCGTGGGGCGATTGCTACCAAGGCACTGTGGACAAGAACCTGCCTGCACAGTTCCAGCGTTCTGCTGGCTGGGTGAAGGCCAAAGACTTTACGCGAATGATTGGCCCCGGCGAGGACTCTTTTGCCCTCGCCGGGTACAGCGGGTTCAAGCCGCGAACGCTTCCAGAAAACTGGCTCAGAGGTGTGCTGTGAGATTTCTTATCTGCCTCGTTGTCGTCCTGATTGGATGCGTGGCCACGCTGCCTGACGATCACGGCGTTTCGGCTGACATGGCCTGCGAGACTGCCCGCATGGTTACGCAGCTGCGGCAGGAGATTGCGCCGACGCCGGCCAGCGACAAATGCGAGAACTGCGTGGATGGCTTCATCGGTGATGGAAAAATCAAAATCACCTGCCCTGTCTGCAAAGGAACGGGCAAGAAATGACCCGCGACGAACTCACTGCGGACGTGTGGGACTCGCTGCCGATGCGTAAGCATCTGCTCGGCCGTGAGCGTGTTGGACGCATTGTTGAGCGAGCCTTAAGGGAGTGGCCCATTCCGGTGCTGTATCAGTGCGATGCCAAGCAGACCGAAGTGGTGGCCAAACACTTCGCACGGCGGCTTGAACGCCAGGAGCGTGAGTACGGCACGGGCTTTCTGGCCAGCATCATCCTGGCGGCCATCATCAGCGAGATCGTCAAGAAAATCGTGCAGCGGTGGCTGGATAATCGCAGTGAGATGCTGGAGGCGATGCAGTGACCGACCAAGCAAAGGAAACGCTTTACAGCATTATGGAGCGGTGGGGTTTTCCCACTTTGGTAGCAATTGCTTGCGGCTGGGTGCTTCGCGCCGATGTTTTGCTACCTCTTGTTGAGGAGCACAGGGCTTTTGTGAAGTCATTGAGCGAGACGCAGCGCGAGATTAGCAAGGCCGTGAGCGAGCAGACGCGGTTGCTGTATGCCCTACAGCCTCGAGCAACGGAACAGCAGGAGAACTGAGCCATGGGGATGAGCCCGAGACTACTGAGGCCGCGAGCCACTGGATTCAACCCAAAGAGTATTAGCGGGCTCGCGCTTTGGCTTGACTCCTCTGACGCATCAACCGTCTTGCTGAACGGATCTGCCGTGAGTCGCTGGAACGACAAAAGCGGAAATGGAAAAGACTTTGCGCAAGGAACCGGAAACAATCAGCCTTCGTATTCAAACACTCAAAACGGCAAAAACGTTGTGACGTTTGACGGGTCAAACGACCTGATGACATCAGTATCCACCGTCGCGCTTGGGACGGGTGGATATACCGTATTCGTTGTTGGTCTTCATGCCGGCGGTTTTCATATCATGCTGGAAGGCGGCGGCCTGAATCCCTACCTATCGTCAAGGCCAAGCGGAGACGGAGGCCTTGTTCATTACGATGGCGCGACAGACGTAATAGGTTCGGCTGGCTCGTATTCGCTTAACACATGGTTTGTAGCCGAGTTTGTCATCTCTGCGGCATCTCGCATCCTGTCTGTGAACGGCACGCAAATCGGATCAGGAGCCGGCACGTCAAGAGCTGCCAATATTAGTTATCTAGGCGGCAGCGGTGCTGGGTTCCTATGGAGCGGGCGATTTGCAGAAGTGTTGATTTATGGATCAGCACTTTCGGCTCAACGATCATCAATCCGAAGATATCTCGGAAGCAAATGGGGAGTTGCCGTCACATGAGATATTTCCGCTGCGATGCCGGCGACGAGGCGTATGAGCAGGTTCGCCTGACGCTGGACGCTGCGTGGGGGCACCCCAACGCCGAAACGAAGACGGTGACCTGCATCGACCCGGCAGCCGTTGCCCCGCGTGACACGCAGGGCCGCATCATGCTTGCTACGTCTGAGGCATTCTGTGAGTACGCGGCGTCGGCTCAGATGCTCACGGCAGTGCTCAGTAGCGGCGTGATCCAAGAGATAGACGCCGCCACGTATCTGCAAGAGTTGCCGCAGATTCCCGTACAGTGACCACACCTAGGAGCTAGCCATGGCCGACAACATTCTGAGCCGGAAGAACCGTGACATTGATATTACCCTGCACACGGCCACGGCATCAGCTACCACGCTGGACATGCGTGATGTGGCCGGTGCTGTTGTGACGCTGGGCACCATGAGCACCAACGCGGCCACGCTCCAGATGTGGGTAGGCACGAGCACGGCCGGCACCTTCCGCCGACTCTACAAGCCAGACGGTAGCGTGGCTGACCTCACCCTGGCGGCCTCGAGTACGGACGGGCGAGCGTATGCCCTGCCCGATGAGGTGTTTGGCGTTGAGTACCTTAAGATCGTCTCGGCCACCACCAACAGCACGGGCACCGCTGGCGTGGTGATGCTGAAGAGCTAGACGTGCCAACCAAGATACCCAGCCATAGGCCGCTGCGTCTTGGCCCTCGCATGCGAGAGGCCAGGCCCAACGCGGCAGCCCGTGGCTATTGCTCAGCCGCTCACAAGGCGTGGAGGCAAGCGGTGCTGAACCGATGCCACTGGCAATGCGTTGACTGCGGCCGTGTGGCCTATGGCCGTGACATGCACGCAGACCACGTAGTGCCAGTGAGCGTGGCCCCTGACCTGCGGTATGACGTGACCAACGGTGCGGCTCGCTGCGTGTCGTGCCACAGCAGGAAGACGAACGCAGAGCGGGAGACACGGGGCACGTCTGCGAGCGCCGGTAGCGTTTGAGGAAAACCAGAAGTTCCTGCTTCTGTACGCGGGGCCGAAATTGGGAGTTTGCAACATGGGCAAGGGCCGCAAACCGACGCCTAAACCGCTGCTTAAGCTTCGCGGCGCTCGTGTTAGGGGGCCGCACAAGTCCGGCATCGACGCCGTTCCAGGCATCCCGCCTGCTCCACATTGGCTTTCAAATCTCGCCCGCGAGGAGTGGGAGCGGATCGTGCCAATGCTCGAGGCGTCCAAGGTGATGAGCCCCAGGCACCAGCAGACGCTGGCCGCTTACTGCGATTCGCTCGCGGACATGATTGAGGCAGACCGTGAGCTCAAAGCCAACGGTGCCACGTTCATGGACGACAGAGGTAGGGTAAGCAATCACCCGGCGTGGACCCGCAAACGCGACGCGCGAAACCAGATGCTGAAGTTCGCGGCCGAGTTCGGCCTGACGGCCTCGGCGTTGGCCCGTGTCTCGGCGGTAGAGAATGGCCCGCAAGCAGACGAAGAAGACCGACTCATGTTCGGCTGAGAAGCCGTGCAAGGTTTGTGCCTCGTGCATCGCAGTGCGGTTCTTTGAGAAGCACTTGACGCACGCCAAGGGCGAGCTCGGCGGCAAACCGTTTCTGCTGCAGCCGTGGCAGCGCAACTACGTGCGGGCCCTGTTTGCCGAAGAGAACGGCCGCAGGAAGGTGCGTACCAGTCTGCTTGCGTTGCCTCGCAAAAATGGGAAGAGCACGCTTGCTGCGGGAATAGCCTTGCGATGCCTACTAGAGCCTGAGCCGGGTGCAGAAGTCTATTCGTGCGCAGCCTCAAGGGATCAGGCTAGGTTGGTCTTCGATACCGCAAAGATCGCGGTTGAGCAATCGCCAACACTGTCAACACAGTTGAAGGTGTACCGAAACGCAATCGTGCGAGAGTCAACGCACGCGACATACAAGTCACTTTCCGCCGAGGCTGGATTGCAGCACGGGCTTTCGCCGCATGCCGTGGTTTTTGATGAGCTCCACGTAAGCAATCGTGAGATGTGGGAAGTGATGCTTTCTGGGCAAGGGGCTAGACGCAACCCGCTGACGGTTGCATTGACTACCGCAGGCTACGACAGAAAAAGCGTCTGCTGGGAAATCTGGAAATACGCCGAGGCTGTGGCCGCTGGCACCGTGAAAGACGAGACTTTCCTGCCGGCCATCTATGCCGCCCCGATTGAGGCCGACTGGAAGGACGAGAAAACGTGGGAGCGTGCAAACCCGAATCTCGGCGTGTCCGTGCGTATGGACTTTCTCCGCAGTGAGTGTGCTCGAGCGGTTGAGATGCCGACGTATGAGAACACTTTCCGGCAGCTGTACTTGAACCAGTGGACAGAGCAGAGCACGAGGTGGCTGCGGATGGATCACTGGGCCCAAGGCGACAAGCCTTGCCCCGTTGATCTCGCTGGCCGTGAGTGCTGGGCCGGCCTGGACTTGGCCACGACGTTTGACACCACGGCCCTGGTGCTGCTGTTCCCGCTTGATGATGGCACCTTTTGGATTGAGCCGCACTTCTGGATACCGAGCGACAACGCCCACCAGCGGGAGCGACGCGACAAAGTTCCATACCTAACGTGGCATCGGCAGGGGCTCCTGCACATGACAGATGGCAACGTCACCGACTTCGATACGGTGCGTGCAGACATCAACGCCATAGCCTCAAAGTACAAGGTGTGCGGCATCGGCCTGGACCCGTGGAACTCCGCGCAACTCGGGCAACAACTGCAAGGCGACGGCCTTCCCATGTCAGACTTTCGACAGGGCTACGGCTCTCTGTCGGCACCTAGCAAGCAGCTGGAGAACCTTGTTGTGAGCGGGAAGGTGCTGCACGGTGGGCACCCAGTGCTGTCGTGGCAGGCTTCCAACGTGGCCATCCAGCAGGATTCCGCAGCCGGAAACATTAAGCCGAGCAAGGCCAAGAGCACAGAACGCATAGACGGCATCGTGTCGCTGGTCATGGCCATCGGGCTGTGGCAAAAGGCAACCGCAGCCACGCCGGAACAGTCCTGGGACATCGTGACTCTATGAGCGAAAACGCCGCCGCTGACTTCAAGATGTTTGACCTGCGTGGCATCGACTGGCCAGAGGTGAGTTCCAGCCGCACGCCTTCCGGCATCCGCGTCAACGCTGACAACTCCATGGCGTGCTCGGCTTACACGGCCTGCATCCGCGTCATATCGGATGCGGTATCAGCCCTGCCGCTGCACATCTACGAGCGGATGGCCAACGGCGGGAAACAGAAGGCCACGAGCCATCCCGTGTATCGCCTGCTGCACCAGCAGCCGAATCCCTGGCAGACGGCCCAAGAGTTCCGGGATTGGATGACCGGCATGTATCTGCACTACGGTGCGAGCTACGCCGAGATCCGCCCAGGTGCTCGAGGTGCTGTGTCTGAGTTGTGGCCGCTGCACAGTTCCCGCATGGAGGCTGAGCGGCTGACTGACGGCACGCTGCGGTATCGCTACCGCGAGCCAAGTGGCCAGCAGACGATCTACAGCCAAGATCAGATTTTTGCCCTGCGATTCACGACCGAAGACGGCATCAAGGCGATCCCGACCTACAAGATTTTTCAGAACGCCATCGGCCTGGCCCAGGCCCTTGAGACACACGGCAGTACGTACTTCGGCAACGGTGCTCGGCCCGGCATCGTGCTGGAGAGCGACAACCCGATTCCCATTGAGGCTGCCGAGCGACTCCGCGAGCAGTGGGAGCGGATGCACCGTGGTGCAGACCGTGCTTTCCGCACAGCTGTGCTGCCTAACGGCGTGAAGGCCCACGAGCTCAGCGGCTCAAACGAAGCAGCCCAGATGCTTGAGAGCCGGGCTTTCCAAGTTGTTGAAATCTGCCGGGCGTTTCGCGTTCCGCCGCACATGATCCAGATGCTGGACCGCAGCACGTTCAACAATATTGAAGTCCAGGGCACAGAGTTTGTGCAGCACTGCCTGCTGCCGCACCTGAAGCGGTGGGAAGCAGCCATCAGCCGTGACTTGATCGTAGATGACGAGAAGTATTTCGCAGAGCACAGCGTCAGTGGCCTGCTTCGCGGCGACCACGCAAGCCGGTCTGCCTACTACGTTTCTGCCCTGCAAAACGGCTGGATGACGGTAAACGAGATTCGTGAGCTCGAGAACCTCAACCCGATCGGCCCGCAAGGCGATCAGCACTTCATTCAGTTGAACATGACCACGCTGGAGAAGGCGGGCGAGCCAGCGAACGGCACGCCAGAAGACGATGCCGAAGACACGACTACCGCCCAGGAGGATTCGACAGATGGAACTTGAGCGCCGCGACTTCGCCTTTGACGATACGGACGAGCTCATCGTTGAGCAGCGTGCTGACGGCCGGGCAGCCATCATCGGCTATGCCGCCGTCTACAACCGCATGAGCCTTGACCTGGGCGGGTTTAAGGAAGAAATCCTGCCGGGTGCTTTTGACAAGGTGCTAAGCCGCCAGCGTGGCAAGCAGGACGTGGTGGCCCTGTTCAATCATGACAGCAACATCGTGCTCGGCCGCACCTCAAGCGGCACGCTGGAACTGAGCAGCGACAGCAAGGGGCTGCGGTACGTGGTCACTCCACCCGTGAGCCGTGCCGACGTGCTGGAGCTCATCGCCCGCAAGGACGTGGCTGGAAGTTCATTCGCGTTCACGGTTGGCAAAGACGGCGAAGCGTTCCGCACTGGCGACGGTGGCCAAGCCATCCGCCAGATCCGCGAGGTGAGCGGCCTGTACGACGTTGGCCCAGTGCTCACGCCTGCGTACCCGTCAACGTCTGCCAGCGTCGCAATGCGTTCCTATGAGGCATGGATTGCATCGCAGTCCGCCGAAGATCCGGCAGTTCGGGCGGTTAGTTCGCGTTCGGCCTTGCGGGGCGTCGCCGCCGCCTGGGCTGCCACCTTAAGGCTCAAGAATGTCTGAGGCCCGCTGCACCTGCGGCGAGAAGTTGCGGTGCCGTTCCTCTCGCCCGTGTGGCGAAGAGCGTCAGCAGTATTTGCGGTGCCCGCGATGCGGCGCTCGCGGCGTGGTGTTTGTGAAAACAACACTTTCTGAAGTCCGCTACTGCAAGAGGGCGGCACGTTAGAGGCACAGTGGAATCCATCGGCAATACCGCCGGCGGAGATATACCACGTGGACAACCTCAAGAAACTGCAGGACGAGGCCGTTAACCTCGCCAACCGTATCGACGCCGTGCGTGCGATCGAGAGCACCGATGCCGACAAGATTGCCGAGCGCGATCTTGAACTCGAGGCGATGAACACCGAGGCCGGCAAGCTGGCCAAGCGGATCGACTTTGAGAAGTCGGTGGCCGAGTCGGCCAAGAATCTCCGCAGCGTGGTTGACCGCTGCACGCCGGCTCCCGAAGTGACCGAAGAGCGTAGCGAGAAAGTCCGCGTTGAGGCGGTGCCGTTCTCGGGCCGGCTCCGTGCGTTTGAGAACGCCAAGGACGCCTACTCGGCGGGCATGTGGTTCAAGGCCAAGAGCGGCGACGCCGACGCAAAGCGGTGGTGCCAAGACCACGGCATTGAGGCTCGTGCCCAGGGCTCGACCGGCAGCACCACGGGTGCGGCCTTCGTGCCTGACGTGCTCTCCTCGACCGTGATCCGACTTGTGGATCAGTATTCGGCCTTTGCTCAGAACGCGACCAACGTGGTAATGCCGAGCGACGTGCTGCTGTTCCCGCGACGGACGGCCGGTGCGACCGCGTACTGGATCAACGAGAACGCTGCCATCACTGCCAGCGACCCCACTTCCAATCAGGTCACCCTGACTGCGAAGAAGGTCACGGGCGCGGTGACGATTGCGAGCGAGCTCCTGCAGGACTCGATCGTGTCAATCGCCGACTGGATCGCTGCGGAGCTGGCTCTGACGCTCTCCAACGCCGTGGAAGAGGCTGCGTGGAGCGGCAACCCGAGTAACGCTCCAGCGGTTGCTGGGCTCGTCACGACCTACACGGGTGGCCTGCTGGCGGCGTCTGCTGCCACCTACGCCGCCTCGCTCGTGACGGCTGCCGGTGATACGCCCGACGAAGTCACGAAGGCCAACCTGCTGGCCATGATGGCTAAGCTTCCGCAGCACTCGCGTGCGGGTGCCAAGTGGTTCTGCTCGCCGTTCTTCTTCTCGACCTGCATGCAGAACCTCGACCTCGCCCAGGGCGGCTCGGTTGGTCTGGCTGCTGGCATGGGCCCGACCTTCCTGGGTTCGCCGGTGGTTCTCACCGACCGACTCCCAAGCGGTGCGGACTCGACGGGTGCGATCATGGCCCTGTACGGGAACATGGCGAACTCAAGCTACTACGGCATCCGCCAGGCCATCGAGATCGCCAGCAGCGATCAGGTGAACTTCCTCAGCGATCAGACGGTGATCCGCGCTGTTGCGAGGGTTGCAATCACCCATGCAAACCTGGGCACCGACACCGTCGCCGGCCCGATGATCGGCCTCGTGGGTGCGTGAGCCTGACGGCTTGACGAGTGTGCAATCTTGAGCGGGCGGCTTCCACAACGGGGCCGCTCGCTCTCTTTTTTGAGGCACGCATGCTGGTCAAGGTAGGTGGCACCGAAGTTGACATTCGAGTCGAGGCCGTGCTCTCCATGCCACGGCTTTCGTTCACGGCCAATCACTTCGCCTGGGCCCAGGCCCTGATGCCGCTCGGCATTCGCCCCACTATGGGCACGGGTGCGTTCTGGAGTCAGGTTTCCACCCGCGTCTACGAGCAGTTCATTGATACGGCGGAATATTTACTGGCCATTGACTACGACACATTTTTCACCAAGCAGGACGTTGAACAACTCTTCGCTATGGCGATGACTTTTCAATGCGACGCGATCACTGGCCTGCAGACAAAACGCGAAGACGGTCGACCGATGTTGACGCTTAAGGGCACGCTCGACGCACCGCCAGAGGACGGGCACACACAACTGCCATCGTCGTGGTTTGCTGAGCCCGTGCAGGAAGTAGATACTGCCCATTTCGGGCTTACCGTGATCAGCACCGCCGCACTCAAGCGGATGAAAAAGCCGTGGTTTTGGAGCAAGCCTGACGGTGAAGGCTCTTGGAACGACGGCCGCATTGATGATGACATTTGGTTTTGGCGGCAGTGGCGAGACTCTGGCAACCGCGTCTTCGTCTCGCCGCGTGTCGTTTTAGGCCACGGTGAATACGTGGTGACGTGGCCCGGCAAGAACCTTGCTGCCCCTGTTTTTCAGTGGACGACTGAGTTCACGAACACGGGCAAACCGCCAGAATCTGCATGGAGTGTGGGCTAATGCCGAAGATTATGTTTACCCGCGCGTGGCGTGGCTACCGCAAGGGGCAAGTGGCTGAGCTTCCTGGCGGCATCACCACGCAGCTGCTCGCTCAGCGTGTCGCGGTGGAAGACCAACAGCCGTCGCTGATTGAAACGGCTGCCCTCGAGCACGACGCAGAAACCGCAGACGCCACGCCGAAGAGGAGCCGACGCCGTGCAGTATCGAAGCCTGACTCGACAGACGCCGCCAGCCGTTGAGCCCGTCACGCTCGCGGAAGCCAAGGCCCATCTGCGGGTTGATACGAGCGGCGATGACGCCTACATCGGCACGCTGATTACGGCAGCCCGCGAGTGGTGCGAACAGTACCTAGATCGCACGCTGGTGAATACGCAGTGGGTGATGCGGTTCGACTCGTTCCCGCCAGACGGCACGCACGACATCGAGCTACCACGGCCGCCTATGGCGACGGCCGGCACGACTACGGCAGTGGCTCTGACGTTCACCTACGAGAACGGCACGACAGCCACCTATTCCACGGCCAGCTACCGCGTGGACCGAAGCAGCACGCCAGGGGCCGTGAAGACTTTGTACGGCCAGACGTGGCCGCCGCACTTGATGGATGACAACGCCATCAGCGTGACGTGGTGGGCCGGCTACGGGGCTGCTGGCTCAAGCGTGCCTGCTGCCATTCGCCACGCCTGCCTCATGCTTGTGGGCTTCTGGTACGACAACCGCAGCACGGTGCTCGTGGGCAGCATCAGCAAGCCGCTTGAGTTTGCCGTGGAATCGCTTCTCTCGTCGCAGAAATGGGGCAGCTACCAATGAGCCTTGAAGGACGAATCAACGTAGACGTTCTGTTCCACGATAAGGACGGCACGGCATCGCTCAAGGTGGTGAGTCTGCAGGACTCGAAAGCCTACACCACTGGCAAGGTGGCTATCGTGAGCGGCACGGTTGGCACTAGTGCCGTGACTATCCAAGTCGCGCCGACAGCCTACAGGGACGCGAGCGGCGCTTTGGTTTCGTTCTTTGAGATTCAGCGATTTGTGATTAAGTCCGGACCGGCTCGCTTGCTGCTTGAGAACCCATCCGTGATTGTTGACGCAAACTCGTTGACTGTTGTTTCAGATGCCACTGGCGATTTTGGCGACGCTGGCCAACTTCCGACAGTGCGATCGCAATCAGGCACGTCCTCCTACACCATTGCGATGTACGGCACATGATTGACGCCGGCAGCCTCCGCGAGCGTGTCACGGTGCAGCAGGCGTCCGAGTCTCGGAACGCTCTCGGGGAAACCGTGCTTTCATGGGCCACGTTTGCTGAACGCTGGGCCAGCGTGGAAGGCGTATCGTCTCGTGAGCTTCTGCAGTACGGGCAGCAGCAGATTGAAGTTTCGCACCGCGTCCGCATGCGGTGGCTTGACGGGCTGACGCAATCCATGCGGATTGTCTGGCGTGGCCGCACGCTGGAGATCGTCAGCCTGCTTGAGCACGGGAACCGTAGTGAGCACGAGCTCGTCTGCCAGGAGGCCGCATAGATGGCCGTTGCTGGCGTTTACATGTTGCTTGATACGTCCGAGATTGTGCGGCTACAGAAGTCGCTTGGCAAAGTCTTTGGCGACAAAGGCGACCTTGCTGAGACGCTTGGCGAGGCGATTGAGAAGGCACTGGAGCCGGCAAAGCTGCGGCTGCGAGAGAACACGCCAGCAGGGCCTACTGGCAATCTCAAGCGTGCCGTGAATATGAAGATCGTAAAGTACAAGAACAGCGGCGTGGCTGTTGGCCTGCTTGGCTACAACCGTGCTGGCGCTGGCAAGTCCACCAGCGCCGCTGGCGGCACGGTGCAGGCTGGCCCTGATCGTGCGTTTCATCAGTGGTGGCTTGAGTTCGGCACGAAGCAACGAGTGATTGCCAAGCTCTCAAACAAGCCCTACCAGCGGAAGGCTCACCAAAGAACGATGAAGTCTGGCAAAGTGGCCAGCATCAAGGCTCACCAAGTCTCTGGGCAGAACGCCTACATCGCATCGTCATACAGCAAGCTTGGCCCGTTCACGATGGCCAAGGGAACTGACGGGCGAGTGCAGACAGACCCTGCCTACCCCAAAGCGTTTTTCCGAAAGTCCAAGACGCCTATCGTGATTCCTGCCATGAATCCTGGCGGCAGCGGGGAGCCGCCAGTTCAAAAGACGTGGCGTGAGTATCAGGGCAAGGTGGCCGAGCGGCTCACGTCGGAACTGCGGATTTCTCTTGAGCGTGCCCTGGAGGCGCTCACGTACACCAGCACCGGCAGCGTCACTGGTGCCACCATCCAGGCTGGAGGCTAGCCGTGCTGAAGTCGCCAGAGCAGGCAGCTGCTCGAGCACTCGTTGCAGATCCCGCTGTTGCCATGATTCTTGGCCAGCGTATCTGGCCCGTGATCGCACCGGCGTCTGCGTCCCTGCCGTTTGCCACATGGCGACGCACGGGCGTGACCCGCTCGCAAGGGCTCTCAGGCCCGACAGGTGCTACGTCTGTGCAGCTGGCGGTGGACGTGTTCTCAACCACGTACGAAGAGGCCCGCGAGGCCGCCGACAGAATCCGCTCAGTTCTGGATGGATGGGGCGGGCAACTGACAGACTACGTAAGCGTTCGGAACGTGAGCCTCGAAACTGAGTCTGACGGCTTCGTGCAACTCGCTGGCGGTGACTTACCGCCCGTTTATCAGGTGACGCAATCCTTCTCAATCCTCTGGCAGGAGACTTAGCAGATGCCCTTTGAAACTCCGCATGATGGCTCGGGCACAGTCCTTACCTTCGGCGGCACGGCCTATACCGTCACCAGCGTGGTTGTGAGCGCCACCGACCCGACTGCCGCCGATGACAAGATTGCCGTTTCGCATCTCGGCCAGACTGTTGGCGAAACCGCCAAGACTCTTGATCTTCCGCTTGCTGGTGCGGCCTCCGGCGAGACCGGCCGCAGCGTCACGTTTGACTACATCGGCAAGACTTTTATTGCTGACAAGAGCACTGGCTCTTTTGTGCTCACCATCGGCGGTACGGCGCTCTCTGGCGTGAGCAGCAAAGTTGGAACGGTCACGAGTTCAACGCTGACGCTCGCTACGCAGGACGCCATCCGAGGCCAGGCCACGATCAAGCTTGAGCGGTAAGCCAGACGGAGGACCGTCATGGCGAACTACTCAGCGGGCGTCACGGCCACTTGGAACAGCGTGAACTTTGGTGAGGTTACGGAAATCTCCGTAACGCACGGCGGTGCTCTTCCATTGGCTCGCGCCAGTACGTGGACGCTTGACATTGGCACTATAGAGATGAAGTGCCTAACCACGGCGAACATCTCCACTGCCAACTACGGCAAGCGCTCGCTCGTCACCATTGCTGGTGGCGGGCTCGCTTATCGCGGCACTGCAGTGCTTGAGAAGTTCACCATGGCTGGCGTGGTCAATGACGTGACGCGCTACGCAGTCACGCTACGAGTACAAGGCTAGGAGAAACCATGCTGAGCGTTTCAGAACTTGCTGCCCAGATTCTCGCGGCTGACGATCTGCCCGTTCTCAAAGTGACTGTGCGTGAATGGAAGGGCGCAGACGGCAAGCCGCTCGTGCTCGGCGTGCGAGTCATGACGGTGGAAGAGCGTGACAGCTACGAGAAGGAGTGGGTGGGCAAGAAGGAGACGGGCATCGACAACTTCCGGACGAAGTATCTGGCCCGCTGCCTGTGCCATCCCGAGAGTGGCGAGCGTCTTTTTGACGAGGCTGGCATCGAGCAGCTGGCAAAGAAGTCAGCGGCCATCGTGTCCAAGCTCTTCGAGAAGGCGCTCAAGCACAACAACATGACCGAGACAGACGTGGAGGAACTCGCAAAAAACTGAGCGTCCGCCCGACGAGGCGTTTCCTGTTTCGTCTGGCGGGGCACTTGGGAATGACGGTGAGGGAACTGTCTCGCCGCATGGATTCGCAGGAGCTCACGGAATGGATTGCGTTCACTCGCTACTACCACGCTCTCCCTGATCCATGGCGGCAGACGGGCCTGCTGACGAGTGCCGTGCTTGCACCGTACTCCCAGCAAGGCAAGGCACCGAAAGCGGACGATTTCAACCCGATTGAGAAACCACCCCAGCACGCAGACGAGATGAAGCGGGAGTTGCAAAAGCTCCTGGCGTTCCCAGAGTAAGCCATGGCCACAATCCTCTCACTCGCGCTCAAGGTAAGCGCCGACGCCTCTGGCGTGGTGAAGAACTTGACGCCGGCTGAGCGGGCGCTGGAGAAGTTGGCTGGCCAAGCGTCTAAGGCCACAAGCGTTTTTGACGAGTTCGCCGGCACGAGCTCAGCCGCCGCAAACGCTCAGTTTAATGCGTCCAAGTCAATGGCCGACTTGGCGGACAGCCTCAAGCGTGGCGAGATCACTGCCCAAGAGTTTGCCTCTAGGTATGAAGACCTCAGCGACGCAATCACCAAGGAGGCTGCGGCCCTCAAGCGTGCGGCCCAGATCACAGAAGCCAACATCTCGCCGGCAGAGAAGTACAGCAGGACCGTTGAAGAACTTGACGATCAGGTGCGAGCCGGCCGCATTTCGCAAGAGACGTACAACCGTGCTTTAGAAAAGGCCAAGGGCGATCTCGACAAGACTTCCACTGCCGTGGGCAAGACCGACAAGAGCATGGAGTCTCTTGCCAGAAATACAAAGATTCTTGCCGGCATCGAGATTGGCCGCCTGTTTCTCGATGGGCTCTCGGCCATCGGAAACGTCTTTCAAGATATTGGCTCTCGCGTAACGTCGCTCGTCTCAAGCGTCAACTCGTCTGTCGATACGCTCAATGACTTCTCGGCCCGTACTGGCATCGGCGTTGAGGCGTTGCAGGGCTACTCGCTCGCGGCCAAGTTGGCCGGCGTTGATACCGAGCAATTCGGTGCAGCGGTTCAGCGGCTGGCAGTGAACATTGGCAAGGCTACGCCTGGTGATGCGCTCGATAAGTCGCTCAGGGCAATCAACCTTTCAGTCGTTGAATTGCGGGCTCTATCGCCGGAAGACCAGTTCTCGGCTATCGGCAACGCCATCTCTCAACTACCAACGGCTGCCGATCGTGCAGCTGCTGCCGTAGAAATCTTTGGCAAGCAAGGTGCGGCGCTCGCCCCACTCTTCCGCGAAGGTGCCGCCAGCCTCGAGGAGCTCAAGGCTAAGGCCGAACGGCTTGGCATCATCGTCAGCGAGACACAGGTAAACAACGTCGCGGACATGAACGACGCTTTTGATCTGGTGCGAGCCACGATTGAAGGCATCGTTGGGCAGGTGATTGGCAACCTCGCGCCGGCCGTCACCGACGTAACGAACCAGTTTCTGCAGTTCGTGGAAAGCTGGAGCGGCGCACAGGGCGAGGGCGGCACGGGTATCGCTAACGCCATCACAGACGTGCTGCTACAAGGTGCGGAATACTTCGCAGGAATCTTTGATGAGTTTGTGGCCAACTTCGGAAATCTTGGCGAGACGTTCTCGTACGCTGCGGACATCTTTGACGTAGTGAGCAAGGTTCTGCTGACGGCATCTGAAGGACTGCGTGCCGCATTCAACGCCATTCAGTTAGGCATTGACGCCCTGCTAATTGGATTTGGAAAGATCATTGAGTCGCTTGGCAGTTACATCAGCACAGACTTGGAGCAGTTCGGTGCCGGGCTGGCAGCGGCTTCGCAGGAATCTGCTGATAGGAACTCTCGTGAGATGGAGGCTGCCGCAGCCAACGCTGCTAATACGTTCAACAGCATCTTTACCGGCGGCGACGGCAACGCACAGCAGGCAGGGCAGGGTGCTGCATCGCAGTACCTAGCAGGGCTGCGCTCCCAGATTGAGAACGAGCGCCGCCCAGAAGTTCAAGTTGAGCTCAACCTTGGCGACACCGAAGAGCGGCTGCAGCAGTTTCTTGACACTGCCGGCGACGAGGCTTCCGTATTCCTGCAGCAGTCCATGGGAACCGTCGAGACGTTCCAGCAGATGGCAGAGGCTGGCGGGCTGACTGCGGATCAGATTGAGATCATGAACGGATTCATGGAGAACGTTAACGCCGAGCTTGATAAGGAACTGGCGAAGAGGCAGGAGGCTGCCGATGCCGCTTTAGCCCAGGCCGACGCAGACCGCAAGCGGCTTGATCAGTTGCTTGAGACAAAGGACGAGGGAGCCAGAATCGAAAACGACTTGCTTACCGTGCAGCGTGAGCAGGCCCGCGTCTCTGAGCAACTTGCCGCAGCACGAGCGTCCAACAATCAGGCCGACGCCGACGCAGCCGCTGCGAGGCAAGCGGAACTTGACCAACTGACAGCGAAGCTAGAAGACGAACAGCAGGCCCTCGAGCAGGGCTTCGGTGCTGGGTTCAACGCCGCCTTCCAGTCGGTTGACCAGAACATCAGCCAACTGATTGCCAAGTCTCAGGAGTTTGGGCAGGCAGGCTTTGACGCAGCCCTGCGTCTACAGGAAGGGATTGCTGCCGCGCAAGAGCAGGCACGAGACGGCATTCTCAACGCCGAGGCATTTAACGCTGAAGTGCAGCGACAGCAGGAGCTCTTCAATCAGGAGCTCGCCAATATTCAAGAGGCCGAGAAGGCCAGGGATGCGGCGGCTGAAGACAGAAAGACTAAGGAGCAGGAGCGAGCCAACGCTGAGCTTCAAGCCCAGGCCGACTACCGCAAGCAGCAAGAGACTGCCCTGCAGGCGTACCAGCAACAAGAGCAGCAGGCCCAGCAGCAGTATGCCCAGGAGCAGGCCCGCATTTTTGAGGAGCAGCGCAAGGCCGCTGAAGCTGAAGCGAAGCGGCAGGAAGAACGCATCCGCAAGCTCAACACGCTTGGCGCTCAGTCCGTGAACGTGGCGGACATCCGCAACACCGAGAGCGCTAACCTTGTGCTGCAACTCGGCGCGGCTGCCCAAGATCCCGCACTGATTCAGCAGCGGCTGCAGACGAAGCTGCTCGAGAAGATCGCCCTAGGCATCGGCCAGGCGTCCAGTAACTACTTCAATCAGCCAGTTGCCATCGTTGGCTACGCTGACGTGGGAGGCGTCTGATGCCAATACAGTCCTGGCGTGAGCTTGCACGCACGACAGAAGGCGAAGTGCGTGGCACCACGACGGCTACCCGCACGTTCGTGCTGACGCTTGCCGACAACACCCTAGAGAACAACCCGCCGACCGAAGCGGAAATCATCTCGACTCTTTCGCTCGACAACTGGGGAAGCCTGCACCCGTCCCTTAGCTTCTTGGGGCTGCGGAAGTTGTCGGTTACGGAGCGGCATTCCGACTCGCCATACCACGTCCAAGTGGTGGCCGAGTACGGGCTGCTCATGCCAAACGACTTGGAAAGCCCCATCGACCGCGATGCCGAGTGGACATTCGCCGCCGAGCCTGCCCAAGTGCCAGCGTTTTATTATTGGGACGGCAACACTCGCAGGCCGCTGGTGAACTCAGCCAAAGATTACTTTGAGGGGCTCACGACTGAAGAGCAGATTGTGCGGGCCACAATCAAGAAGAACTACACCAACTTTCCTGCGGCCCAGATGCAGGCCACGAACAAAGTGAACAGCGGCGATTACTTCGGCTGCCCTGCTCACTCGTGGAAAGTTGCTGGCGTCAACGCCACGTACACCGTCGAGTCCTACAACAACGTCACCTACTACTACTGGGCAGCCACTTGCGAGCTTGTCTACCGAGAAAGCAAGTGGAACCTACGCATACCTGACATCGGCTGGAACTACTTGAGCAATGGCGTGAAACGCCGGGCCATGGTTTTTGATTTTGAAAACGGTGAGTGGGTGGCGTCAGCAAATCCAGTGGCATTGGACGGCTACGGCAATCAATCGTCTGGCTTCCCATTCATCCACGATTTCCGCGTCAACGCAGAAGCCAACTTCTCCACGCTCTTCGGTACGCCGCCAACCTGACGCATGGCACGCCAGAAGAAACCTTTTGACGCGGTGCAGTTCACTCGGGAATCCGCCGAGCGAGTGGCTCGCGTCGTTCGCCAGGCCGAGCTCACGCCGGCGGCTGCGTCGCCGCTAACGTTTGACCATCCGCAGTTCGGTGCTACGGGAAAGCTGTTTCGCGTCTGCACTTTTACCGGCTCGTGGTCTATCGGCTCCACGAAGAACGTCACGTTTAAGTACCAGTCCACAACGCCCAACACGGCGGCAGTTACTAACCTAGTTTGCGGCCTCAGTCCTGCTGGCGCGTGCGATGCGTCTATTGCGAAAGATGGAACTGCTTGGTTTCTGCTTCAACCAAACCTGACGCAACTGCCTGGATACTCAGCAAGCGGGACGCAGGTCATGGTGCTGGTAAGCGGCAATCTGCAGTTTGTTGGAACAACGGCGTGCTGAAATGCCAATTGCGCTAAAGTCAGGAAAGCCCGTACTCAAAGCAACAGAGATAGCAACTACGTGCGCGTGTTGTAGTGGCACTGATTGCCAATGTGTCGCCTGTAGAAATGGGTGCAGTTTTTACGTTAGCGGCGAAGGCTACGACACATACGACGCGCGTTGCGAGGCACCGTCTGCACCATCTGGCGGATACATGGATTGGCTTGCACCAACTGCACAAAGCTCGCCTGGGCTATTAGCCTATTACTATAACTACGCAGGCCCAACCTATGAAGATGATTGGACTCACTTAGGGAAGGCGTCGCTGACGGTCAAAGCCCCTTTCATGCCACAATCGACTGCGGTAGTCCCGCCGTATGTGTGGGGGCACAAGTACGCATACCAAGGGACCAATGCCTCCACGTATTATCAGTGGTACGCAGGGTTCAGTCTCTCTTGCGTGGATTACCCTAACACTTCAATACGCAGCCTTGTCCTTGATGCGTACTTGTGGGATCACGTTGCAACTGGCTTGAATACATCTACTGAGCGAAAGGCAGGCGTGGTTCTAAAAACTGCAAGCGGGTCAGGTTGCAAGGACGTTTCAGTAAATTCCGAGTCTCGCTACAACGAGTGCCCGTCATTGGACGTATTAGGAAATCCATTTGATCTGTGCCGAATAGAAGTCCCTTTCCCGCTGTCTGTTCAAATAAACGAGGATGGCACTACAGTAAACGGCACACTCTATGCGTGGAACAGCCCTATCACTACTGCAACCCCAGCCTCGTTATCCTTTGTGGTTTCCAAGCGAGACTGTTGTTTCAGCTGCGAATCTGGCTCCCAGAACATCTGCTGCAATCCACTGCCATGATTCAATGCAACATTGCACACCTAGAGCAGCGGTGCCGCGAGCGCGGCTACACGTTGGAGGACGTGCGGCCGTGCATCGTCAGCGAAGATGGCGACATAATTACGGTCGATGAGACGCACGCAGCCTACCCGCGAGCAAGGCCAGGCCTTGGCGACATGGTGAAGGCTGGCCTGTCCGCAATAGGTATCACTGAAGAACGAGTGAGTGCCGCTATCGGCCGCCCGTGTGGATGCTCTCAGAGGGCTGAGGCGCTCAATGAGCTGGGCCGCAAAATCGGCATCGGTTGACGCCCCCGCTACGGTGGTGTGCGAAAGGGCGAGCCGTGGCAGACCACCACTTCACGCTGAACGGCGACGAGCGGTGGCTAGTCCGGTTCACGGACCTTAAGGGCCAGGCGTACGGCTACACGTTTTCGCAGAAGTCCAAGAGTCCACGCATCTTGATTCACAGCGGGCTCAAGGGCCGGCATCGCTTAACCATCATCGTCCACGAGTTGCTGCACGCTCTATTCCCCACAGCCAGCGAAGAGCACGTCGAGCAGGCCGGTAAGGATATTGCCAAGGTTCTCTATGCGTTGAACTTCCGAGAGGTGACTGATGGGCCGTAGCTCTGGCACGTTCCGCCGCAAGAACGCCAGCGACCCGTGGAACGTCACAAGCCTAGATGGCAGCGTCACACGCATAGACTTCAACACCCGTCTATGGGTGCTGCTCTCCAGCGACTGGCACTGGGACAGCGTCAAGTGCAACCGCGAGAAGTTGTCTGCGGATCTCACGAAAGCCCGCGAGCTCAACGCCGCAGTGCTCAGCATTGGCGACCATTTCGACGCGATGGGTGGCAAGTACGATCCGCGAAGCAATGGCAAATGGGACGTAAGGCCAGAGTTTCAGAGGGGCAACTACTACGACGACATCGTGACCCAGTGCGCCGAGTACCTCGAGCCGTACCGCGAGCAGATGGCGCTGATAACGCCGGGCAACCACGAGACGGCTGTGCGGAAACGCATGGAAACGTGCCTCACCACGCGGCTCGTCGAGCAGCTGCGAGTGCGAGGCAGTAAGTGCAGGGCCGCTGGCTACTCAGGCTGGGTGATGTTTCGGGCCAAGGCCGGGAAGACGAGCACGGCACTGTACCGATTGTGGTACCACCACGGTTACGGCGGCGGTGGCCCGGTTACTCGCGGCGTCATTGACTACAGCCGCTATCTCACAGACGTGGACGCTGACTGCGTACACGCCGGGCACGTCCACCAGCGGACGCTGATTGAGGCCAGCCGGCAACGGCTCTCGCCTACGGGGCTCGTGCGGGTGCGGCCGATTCACCTCGTGCGAAGTGCGGCCTACAAGCAAGAGTGCCTCACCGATGGCTGGGCTGTTGAGAAGGGCATGAGCTCGCGCCCGCTTGGCGGCTGGTGGATGCTCTTGCGGTGGAATGTAGACCATACGGAGTTGCGGGCATCATTCCACGATTCACCAAGGGACGACAATGACGACCACAATTGAAGACGCCAACGAGTTGCTGCGTGCCGCAGTGCAGATCCGCCGCGAGGCCCAGGCGGCAGGCAAGCCGCTGGAGGACTGGTACGGTGTGACAGAACCTATGCCCGAAGAAACTTCGGCAGAGGATACGTACCAGCAAGATATTCACGAGCACCACCTGCACCGTGCTGGCCTGACGCAAGACGAACTAGACGAAGCCCTTGAGCGTCTGGCCGGCGACGGCATCACGCACGAGCAGCGGCCCGGCTCGCTGGCGTTCCTTGAGTTGCTCGAGGAGCTCAGGCAGCTGCACTACGAAAAGACCGCATCGTACGGCGGCACCACAGATCCTTTTGAGAACGTCACCGCGTCGGCCAAGTGCGGCGTTGAGCCCTGGCGTCGAGCGCTGTGCGACTTGTCTGACTGCGTGGTGCGGATGCAGAAGTACGCCAACGGCCAGCCCGTGGACTACGAGAACGCCTTGATTGACGCCGCCAACTGGTCGCTCATCTGCCTGCTTAAGTTGCGGGAGGCCAAGCGTGCGTAACGCTGCCGCGTGGGCCTTATCCATCCTTGCGATTGGCATCGGGCTGCCAGCCCTGCTGCTGACGCACGTGGCTGAAGTGGTAGGAGATTGGGCCGATGACTACATCGACTGAGCCGCTGACAGAAGACGATCTCGCCCACATGGAACACCGTGCCAGGAGGTTCCAAGGCGCATGGACGGGAACCAGCGGCACGCTGGCGGCCGACGTGGTGCGGCTGCTGCAGGAGCGGAAGCGGCTGCTTGTGCTGCTGGCGTTGAAAGAAAACGAGCCGCCTATTTCTTACGACTGACCTAGGCCAGGGCTTGAGCGGCGGCAGGTTTTACTCCCTTTCCCTGCCGTCGCTCGCCCTGTGCCGGGTTAGGCGACTGGACTTACTCACAGACGTTGTAGGCCAAGAGCTTCTTTTTTGGCTTGCACGCCCCGCATGTGCCACCTTTCTTGCAGTGCCCACAGCTGTGGCAGTTTTTGCAGGCAATGCACGGATCTTGACCGGTGCATTTTGACGCCACCAGCACCTGCGGTTGCGACTGGTGCGTGTTGATTCCTGCGAACGAAACGAGCAAGGCTCCAGCAATGGCAAAGCGGATCATCTGTGGCCATCCTTTTGGGTAGTTCCACCGTATGCCAGCAACGCTGCTGGCGAAACTGAACGGCCGTTTACCTCGGCTTTCCGGGCCCGTCTTCCGGCCGCTGAGTGATGTCTGGCAGGTAGTCGAGGTTGCTTTCCCTTCCCGTGATTTCCTCGTCGTAGTAGTGGTTTTCCGCCATTTCCTCTGATGAATGCCCCAACTGCTTCTTAGCCGACACGCCC
>Ga0209087_1000679_pt1 | contig 21007 bp, 18 predicted proteins | sample S_130805_EF_Meta_FD_187321 | JGI IMG/M metagenome (GOLD analysis project Ga0209087, IMG submission 187321) | Freshwater microbial communities from Lake Simoncouche, Canada to study carbon cycling - S_130805_EF_MetaG (SPAdes) (version 2) | ecosystem: Environmental > Aquatic > Freshwater > Lake ... | reverse complement strand
ATCGGCAGCTACAAGGCGATCGGCCTCGACCCCGCGGTGCACGACATCCGCTTCGTCGAGGATGACTGGGAAAGCCCGACCCTCGGCGCCTGGGGCCTCGGCTGGGAGGTCTGGTGCGACGGCATGGAGGTGACGCAATTCACCTATTTCCAGCAGGTCGGCGGCATCCCCTGCGCGGTGCCGAGCTGCGAGCTGACCTACGGCCTCGAGCGCCTGGCGATGTACATCCAGGGCGTCGAGAACGTTTTCGATCTGGACTTCAACGGGCAGGGCGTCAGCTATGGCGAGGTCTTCAAGCGCGCCGAGGTCGAGTACAGCCACCACAACTTCACCCATGCCGATACGGCCAAGCTGTTCCAGCACTTCCGCGACGCCGAGGAAGAATGCGAAGCGCTGCTGAAGCAAGGCCTCGCCCTGCCGGCCTACGACCAGTGCATCAAGGCCAGCCACCGCTTCAACCTGCTCGATGCCCGCGGCGCCATCAGCGTGACCGAGCGCGCCGCCTATATCGGCCGGGTCCGCACGCTGGCGAAGGGCTGCTGCGAAGCCTGGATCGCGGGAGAGACCCGCTGATGCCCGAGGAATTGGTGATCGAGACAGACGGCAGCATGACCATCGAGGGCGATCTGCTCGCAGGCCTTGAGGCGCTCGCCGGCATGATGCACGTATCGCCCGAGGCCGCTCTCACGGCCGCCCTGCGTGACGCGCTGGCGGCGCGTCAGGCCGAAGGCGAGGCATAGCCGGTGCCCGAGCTCCTGATCGAACTCTTCTCCGAGGAAATCCCGGCGCGCATGCAGGCCCGCGCCGCCGAGGATTTTTGCGGATTGCTGCTGAAGGCGCTGGCCCCGCTGATGCAGGTTGCGCCGCGGCCGCTCTACGGCCCACGCCGGATCGCGGCCGTCGGCGAGATGGCCGCCCGCGCCGAGACCGCCGGCCGCGAGGAGCGCGGGCCGCGGATCGGCGCGCCCGACGCCGCGCTCGACGGCTTCCTGCGCAAGCACGGCGCGACCCGCGCCGAGCTGAAGGAGGAGGGCCAGTTCTGGGTGCTCTCCCGGCCCGGTGCGGTGATCGAGGCGCCGGCGCTGATCGCCGAGGCCCTGCCGCCGCTGCTCCGCGGCTTCCCCTGGCCGAAGAGCATGCGCTGGGGCACCTCGGACTTCGCCTGGGTGCGGCCGCTGCAGCGCATCCTCTGCGTCTTCGACGGCAAGCCGGTGGCCTTCACCCTGGCGCACGGGGATGACGCGGTGCATGGCCTGGCCGCCGCGGACCTGACCGAGGGCCACCGCATCATGGCCGGCACCGAGCCCTTCGCGGTGCGCAGCTTCGCCGACTACGAGTCCGGGCTCCGCGCACGCCGGGTCATCGCCGACCCTGCCGAGCGCGAGCGGCTGATCGCCGACGGCATCGCCGGCCTCGCTGCCCGTGAGGGGCTCGAGGTGGTGCCCGATCGCGGCCTGCTCGCCGAGGTGGCCGGCCTGGTCGAATGGCCGGTGCCGCTGCTGGGCCGCATCGACGCGGGTTTCATGGACCTGCCGCCCGAGGTCATGCGCACGACCATGCGGGTGAACCAGCGCTATTTTTCGATGTGCACGCCGGATGGGCGTGCCGCGCCGCACTTTGCCATCGTCTCGAACATCATCCCGCAGGATGGCGGCGCGGCGATCGTCGCCGGCAATGAGCGGGTGCTGCGGGCGCGTCTGTCGGATGCGCGGTTCTTTTGGGACCAGGATCGCAAGCAGAAGCTCGAGGATTTCCTGCCGAAGCTCGATGACGTGGTGTTCCACGCGAAGCTCGGCACGCAGGGCCAGCGCGTGGCGCGGCTTGAAAGGCTGGCCGCGCTGATCGCGCCGCAGGTCGGCGCCGATACGGTCAAGGCGGCGCGCGCCGCGAAGCTCGCCAAGGCGGACCTGGCGACCGGGATGGTCGCCGAGTTTCCGGAACTGCAGGGGGTGATGGGCCGCTACTACGCCCTGGCGAGCGGCGAGGACGGCGACGTGGCGGAGGCGATCGGGGCGCATTACCGGCCGCTCGGGCCGGGCGATGCGGTGCCGACGGAGCCAGTCGCAGTAGCGGTGGCGCTGGCGGATAAACTGGATCAGCTGATCGGCTTCTTTACGGTTGGCGAGAAGCCTACCGGCAGCGGCGATCCTTTCGCGCTTCGGCGTGCCGCCCTCGGCATCGTGCGTACGATCCGGGAGAACAGACTACGCGTGAAGTTGGTCGGCCTGCTCGACCAGGCGTTTGACGGGTTCGCGCCCAAGGCTCGGGGCAATCAACCCTTCCGCGGCTATGCGGATGGCGTCGAAACGCGCGCGATCGAGGTACTCGACTTCATCACGGAGCGCCTCCGCGTGCAGCTCCGCACCGAAGGCGCCCGCCACGACCTCGTCGCCGCCGTCTTCGGCGCCACCCCGGACGATGACCTAACCCGCCTGCTCGCCCGCGCCTCCGCACTCGAAGCCATGCTCGCCACCGAGGACGGCCAGAACCTCCTGGCCGCCACCAAGCGCGCCGCCAACATCCTCCGCATCGAGACCCGCAAGGACGGCCCGCACGACGGCCCCGTCGACCCCGCGCTGCTGACCCCCGGCCCCGAGCAGGCGCTCGCTGCCGCCGTCACCACCGCCGGCGCCCAGGCCGCCACCGCACTGGCCGCCGAGGATTTCCGCCGCGCCATGGCCTCCCTCGCCACTCTGCGAGCCCCGGTGGATGCCTTCTTCGCCGATGTCGTGGTAAACGATCCCAACCCGGATCTCCGCCGCAACCGGCTGCGTCTGCTCGGCGCCCTCTGTGCCGCCACCAACGCCGTCGCCGATTTCTCGAGGATCGAGGGCTGAACACGCCCTCCAACGCGCAAGGGAACCATCCCGCATGACCAAGTGGGTCTACAGCTTCGGCGCCGGCCTCAACGAGGGCAAGGCGGACATGCGCAACCTGCTCGGCGGCAAGGGCGCGAACCTCGCCGAGATGGCCTCGATCGGCCTGCCCGTCCCGCCCGGCTTCACCATCACGACCGAGGTCTGCACCTACTACTACGACCACGAGAAGCAGTATCCGGGCGAGCTCACTGCCGAGGTCGCAGCCGCCATGGCGCGCGTCGAGCAGACGGTCGGCCTCAACTTCGGTGACCCGAAGAAGCCGCTGCTGGTCTCGGTCCGCTCCGGCGCCCGCGTCTCCATGCCGGGCATGATGGACACCGTGCTCAACCTCGGCCTCAACGACGTCACGGTCGAGGGCCTGGCCACCGCCTCCGGCGATGCCCGCTTCGCCTGGGACAGCTACCGCCGCTTCATCCAGATGTTCGGCAGCGTCGTGCTCGGCGTCGACCACCACCGCTTCGAGGAGATCATCGAGCACGTGAAGCTCGACCGCGGCGTGCACGAGGACACCCAGCTCACCGCCCAGGACTGGCACCGCGTGGTCGATGGCTACAAGGAGATGGTCGCCGAGGTCACCGGCAAGCCCTTCCCGCAGGACCCGACCGCCCAGCTCTGGGCCGCCGTCGGCGCGGTCTTCGGCAGCTGGATGAACGCCCGCGCCAATACCTATCGTCGGCTGCACGACATCCCCGCCAACTGGGGCACAGCGGTCAATGTCCAGGCCATGGTCTTCGGCAACATGGGCGAGGATTGCGCAACCGGCGTCTGCTTCACCCGCGACCCGTCCACCGGCGAGAACATCTTCTATGGCGAATACCTGATCAACGCTCAGGGCGAAGATGTCGTCGCCGGCATCCGCACGCCGCAGCCGATGGCCGACCTCAAGGCGAAGCCCGGTGAGGTCAGCATGGAAAAGGCCATGCCCGCCGCCTACCGCGAGCTGGTGCAGGTCCGCGAGACGCTCGAGAAGCACTATGCGGACATGCAGGACATCGAGTTCACGGTGCAGCAGAACAAGCTGTACATGCTGCAGACCCGCAACGGGAAGCGCACCGCGGCCGCCAGCCTGAAGATCGCCGTCGACATGGCGCGCGAGGGGCTGATCAGCGAGACCGAGGCGATCAAGCGCGTGAACCCAGCCGCACTCGACCAGCTGCTGCACCCGACGCTCGACCCGAAGGCACCGCGCAGCCTGCTCTCGAAGGGCCTGCCGGCCTCACCGGGGGCGGCCTGCGGCACCGTCGTCTTCAGCGCCGATGAGGCCGAGGCGCGCGCGGCGAAGGGCGAGAGCGTCATCCTCGTGCGCATCGAGACCTCGCCGGAGGACATCCACGGCATGCACGCGGCGAAGGGCGTGCTGACCACGCGCGGCGGCATGACCAGCCACGCCGCCGTCGTCGCCCGCGGCATGGGCCGGCCCTGCGTCGCCGGCGCCGGCGGCGTCACCGTCGACTACAACGGCCAGGTGCTGATGGCCGGCAACCAGATCGTGCGCGCAGGCGAGACCATCACGCTGGACGGCGCGACCGGCGAGATCTTCGTCGGCACCGTGGCGATGATCGAGCCGCAGCTCTCGGGTGATTTCGCCACGCTGATGGTGTGGGCCGACAAGGTCCGTCGCCTCAAGGTGCGGACCAATGCCGAGACGCCGCTCGATGCCGACACCGCGCGGAAGTTCGGCGCCGAGGGCATCGGCCTCTGCCGGACCGAGCACATGTTCTTCGACCCCAGCCGCATCGGCGCGGTCCGGCAGATGATCATGGCCGAGACCGAGACCGGCCGCCGCGAGGCGCTGGCCCGCCTCCTGCCCTTCCAGCGGCAGGATTTCTTCGAGCTGTTCAAGATCATGGCCGGCCTGCCGGTGACGATCCGCCTGCTCGACCCGCCGCTGCACGAATTCCTGCCGCACACCGCGGCCGAGATCGCCGAGGTCGCCGGCTCGCTCGGCACCGATGTCGCCACCATGCAGCGGCGCGCCGCCGATCTCTCGGAAGCCAACCCGATGCTCGGCCATCGCGGCTGCCGCCTCGGCATCTCCTACCCCGAGATCTACGAGATGCAGGCCCGCGCCATCTTCGAGGCGGCAATACAGACGGCCAAGGAAACCGGCGCCGCGCCGGTGCCCGAGATCATGATCCCGCTGGTCGCGACCCGCCGCGAGCTCGAGATCACCCGCGCCCAGGTCGACAAGATCGCGCAGGAGGTCTTCGCCGAGACCGGCCACCACATCGAATACTATGTCGGCACCATGATCGAGTTGCCGCGCGCCGCACTCACCGCCGACAAGATCGCCGAGGTCGGCGACTTCTTCAGCTTCGGCACCAATGACCTGACGCAGACCACCTTCGGCCTGTCGCGCGACGATGCCGGCAAGTTCCTGCCGCTCTACGTCGAGAAGGGGATCATGCCGAAGGACCCCTTCGTCTCCATCGATGTCGATGGCGTCGGTGCCCTGGTGAAGATCGCCAAGGAGAAGGGCCGGGCGGTGAAGCCCGACCTCAAGCTCGGCATCTGCGGCGAGCATGGCGGCGACCCCGCCTCGATCCAGTTCTGCGAGGAGGCCGGGCTCGACTATGTCTCCTGCTCGCCCTACCGCGTGCCGGTGGCGCGGCTTGCGGCCGCGCAGGCGGCGCTCTCGGCCGGCGGCGACCGGACCGCGTAGCGCTTGCGCTTGATCCGCTGAGGCGGAATCGCCGAAGCGGCGAATGAACCGCTCAAGCAAAGCCTGAAGCGTGATCCACGAAAGTGGATCATGCTTAGGCCGCCAGCGTCGCCTCCACCGCGGCAGCCACCTGGAACAGCCGCCGGTCCGCCATCGCCTCGCCAGTCAGCATCAGCCCGACCGGCGCCTCGCCCGGCGTGTGGATCGGCAGGCTGATGCTGCAGCGGTCGAGGAAGTTCCAGACCGCGGTGTTGCGCAGCAGCAGCAGGTTGATGCGGTTGTACTCGCGCTCCTCCGCCACCTCGGCGAGCGCAGGCGGGATGAGCGGGCAGGTCGGCCCAATCACCGCGTCGAAGGCACTGGTGCGCGCCGCGATCGCGCCGATCAGCCGCTTCCGCGCCGCCACCAGGTCGAGGTAGTCGGCCGCCGACATCCGCTCGCCGCGCTTGATGCGCGCGAGGATCCGCGGATCGTACTGCGTCCCCTTCTCCGCGATCAGGTCGCGGTGCCAGGCCCAGGCCTCGCTTGCGGCGAAGCCGCCGGCGGCGTTCACCTTCGGCAGCTCGGCGAGCTCGGGGATGTCGAACAGCTCGATCCGCGCGCCGGCTGCCGATAGCCGCGACAGCGCACGCTGGAAGGTGTTCGCGACCGCCATGTCCATGTCGTCGGTCAGGAAGGTGCCGCGCGGCAGGCCGAGCCGCAGCCCAGCGACGCTGGTCGCCGGCGGCGCGCTCGGCACCTCCTCGCCCGCGATCACGGCATCGAGCACCGCGCAACAGGCGACGCTGCGCGCCAGCGGCCCGACGCTGTCGAGCGATGGCGCCAGCGGCAGCACCCCCTCGATCGGCACGCGCCGCGCCGTCGGCTTGTAGCCCACGACGCCGCACATCGCGGCCGGCACGCGGCAGGAGCCGCCGGTATCCGTCCCGAGGCCACCGAAGCCCGTGTGGTCGGCCGCCGCCACCGCCGCGCCGGAGGACGACCCGCCGGGCAGCCGTCCTGTCTTGCGGTCCCAGGGGCTCAGCGGTGTGCCGTAATGCGGGTTCACGCCGAGTCCCGAAAACGCGAACTCCACCATGTTGGTCCGGCCGATGACGACGAAACCCAGCCGCCGGAGACGCCGGACCACCGGCGCATCCGCGTCCGCGACCGGCTGGTCCTTCAGCACGACCGAGCCGGCCGGGGTCGGATGGCCATGCTCGTCGAAGAGGTCCTTCACCGTGACCGGAATGCCGGCCCAGGGGCTTGGTGCGCGGCCGGCATGGCGCAGCACGTCGATTGCCCGCGCCTCGGCGCGCGCGGCATCGGCATGGATCGCGGTGAAGACCCGCTTACCCTCGCCCGCCGGGTCCTGCGCGCGCGCGAGCGCGGCATCGACCAGCTCGAGAGCGGAAATGCGGCCCTTGGCGAGCGCGGCCGCGGCGTCGGCGATGTGTTCCATGGCGCGATGCTGGCGCGGAGTTCGATCCGGCGCCAGAGGGCATCAAGGGCAGCGCCGTGCCCCTCAATGGATCTCCGGATCCGGCGTCACGGGCCCGCGCTTCAGGAACTCCATGTCGCACCCCTCATCCGCCTGGCCCACCTGGTCCAGGTAGAGAGAGGTCCAGCCGCGCTGGTACTTCCGCTCCGGCGCCACCCAGGCCGCCTGTCGCCGCGCGAACTCGGCCTCGTCCACCAGCAGGTCGAGCCGGCGGTTCGGCACGTCCAACCGGATCAGGTCGCCGTCCCGCACCAGCGCAAGCGGCCCGCCGACATGGCTTTCCGGCGCCACGTGCAGCACGCAGGTGCCATAGGAGGTCCCCGACATCCGCGCATCCGAGACGCGGACCATGTCGCGCACGCCCTGCTGCAGGAGTTTCTTCGGGATCGGCATCATGCCCCACTCGGGGAAGCCTGGCCCGCCCTGCGGCCCGGCCTGGCGCAGCACGAGTACGCTGTCCGCGGTGACATCGAGCGCGGGGTCATCCAGCCGCGCATTCATGTCGTTGTAGTCGTTGAACACCACCGCGCGGCCGGTATGCGACAGCAGCTTCGGATCGGCCGCGCTGGTCTTGATCACCGCTCCCCGCGGCGCGAGCGAGCCGCGCAGGATGGCGACGCCGCCCTCGCTCTGCAGCGGCTTGTCGAGCGGTCGGATGATGTCCTCGTTGTAGATCTCGGCGCCTGCCAGGTTCTCGCCCAACGTGCGGCCGGTGACGGTGCGCGCCTTCAGGTCGAGGAAGGGCGCGATGCGCGCGAGGAAGCCCTTCGCGCCGCCGGCGTAGAAGAAATCCTCCATCAGGTATTCGCCGTTGTTCGGACGCAGGTTCGCCACCAACGGCACGGCGCGGCTGATCGCATCGAAGCGCTCGAGGTCGAGTGCAAGGCCAGCGCGCCGCGCCATTGCGATCAGATGCGGGATGGCGTTGGTCGAGCCGCCGAAGGCCATGGTCGCGGTCACCGCGTTGTCGACCGAGCCCTGCGTCAGCAGCCGCGCGGGCGTCTCGTCCTCCCACACCATCTCGACGATGCGGCGGCCGCACTCGGTCGCCATGCGCGGATGCGCGGAATCGGCGGCGGGGATCGAGGAGGCGCCCGGCAGGGCGAGGCCCATGGCCTCCACCGCGAGCATCATCGTCGCCGCGGTGCCCGCCGTCATGCAGGTGCCGAAAGATCGCGCGATGCCGCTCTCCATGTCCTTCCACTGCGCCGGCGTGATGTTCCCGGCGCGCAACTCGGCATTGTACTTCCAGACGTCGCTGCCGGAGCCGAGTTTCCTGCCCTGCCAATTGCCCGACAGCATCGGCCCCGCCGGCAGGAAGATGAAGGGCAGCCCGGCCGAGAGCGCGCCCATCACCAGCCCGGGCGGTGTCTTGTCGCAGCCGCCGAGCAGCACGAGGCCGTCCACCGGCTGGCTGCGCGCGAGCTCCTCCGTCTCCATCGCCAGCAGGTTGCGATAGAGCATGGAGGAGGGCTTCATGTACTGCTCGGTGACGGGATGCGCCGGCAGCTCGACCGGATAGCCGCCCGCCTGCCAGACGCCGCGCTTCACCTCATCCGCCCGCGTGCGGAAATGGGCATGGCAGGGGCTGAGGTCGGACCAGGTGTTGATGATGCCGATCACCGGCTTCGCCCTGAAATCCGCCTCGCCGAGCCCGGTCTGCAGCAGCCGCGAGCGATGGCCGAAGGCGCGCAGATCGTCGACGCCGAACCAGCGATGGCTGCGCAGTTCCTCGGGCGTCTTCCGGGCCATGGCGTCCTCCTCTTCTCGCACGACCCTGCCATCTGCTATAGCAGTTGTCCATGCCGTCGGATGCCGCCCTGCTGGTCGAACCGCTCGCCGAGGAGGAGACGCTCTCGCTCGGCGAACGCGCTTATCGCAGGCTGCGCGACAGCATCCTGCAGGGCACGCTCGCCGCCGGCAGCAAGGTCTCCGAGCGCAGCCTGGCGAGCGCGCTCGGCATTTCCGCCCAGCCGGTGCGGGAGGCGCTGCGGCGGCTCGAGCAGGACGGACTGGTCGTCACGCTGCCGCGCCGCGGCACAGTGGTCGCGGAGATCGGGCCCGAGCGGCTGGCCGAACTCGGCCGGATCCGCGCCGCGCTGGAAGGCGTCGCTGCCGCGCTGGCCGCCGAGCGCCTTCGGCCAGAGCATCTCGCCGAGCTTGCCGAGGTGGTGCGCGGCATGCGCATTGCGACCGCAGAAGCCGACCATGAGCAGCTTGCCGAGTTGAACGAGCGCTTCCACGCCCTGGTGCAGGGCGCCACGGGCAATCTCTTCCTGATCCGCTCGCTCGAGGCCCTGCGCGCCTATGACGAGCATGGCCGCCCGCATGCCGTCGGCAGCCAGCCGAACGCGCTGCCGAAAGCGCTGCGCGAGCATGTCGGGATTCTCGGGGCATTGAAGGCGCGCGATCCCGCGCTGGCGGAGAGCCGGATGCGCGCGCATGTCCTGCGTTCGCTCGAGACGAACAAGGTGCTGCCGCCGCGCCGCCGGGAACAAGGCTGATGCGCGACTGGCGCCACGGCGTCGCGGGCATCCTGGTGACGCCCTTCGACGCCGAGGACCGCATCGCGCCGGCCCGCCTCGCGCCCATCATCGCGCGCGCGACGGCGGGCGGCGTCGAGGCGCTGACGGTCAACGGCAATACCAGCGAGTTCCACGCGCTCACCCTCGCCGAGGCCGAGCGCATGCAGGCCGAGGTGCCGGCGCTGGTCGCGGGGCGCGCGAAGGTCGTCGCCGGCGTTGGCCGCAGCGTGGCCGAGGCGACGGCACTCGCCCGCCGCGCCGCCGCAGACGGCGCCGATGCGGTGATGGTGCACCAGCCGCCCGATCCCTTTGCGGCGCCACGTGGCGTCGTCGCCTATGCATCACGCATCGCCGATGCCACGCCGCTCCCGGTGCTGCTGTATCTGCGCCATGACGGCATCGGCCTGCCCGCGATCGAGGCGCTGACGCGCATCCAGAACGTAGTCGGCGTGAAATGGGCGACGCCGAACCTGATGACGCTGGCCGCCGCCATGCGCCGCGCGCCCGGGCACGTCGCCTTCATCTGTGGCCTCGCCGAGCCGTGGGCGCCGGCGATGACGGCCATGGGCACGCGCGGCTTCACCTCCGGCCTGATCAACCTGGCGCCTGAGCGTTCGGTCGCGATCCTGCGGTCGCTCGAGGCCGGCGACATGCCGGGCGCGCAGGCGCTGATCGCCGGGATCGCCGCCTTCGAGGCGCTGCGGGCGGAGGAGCAATCGGGCGCCAATGTCAGCGTGGTGAAGGCCGCGCTGGCCCTGGTCGGCGAGGATGTCGGCGCCGCCCGCCCGCCCGCCGCCTGGCCGCTACCGCCGGGATCGGCCGCCGCGTTGCGGGCGCTGCTCGACCAATGGGGCCTCAGACGCGGCGATTGACTTTCCCGCTCGCCGGCGGGCAGACTGCTATCTGCTATTGCAGTTCACGCGGCCCAAGACCGCGCAACAGGGAGAGGGTCCATGATCAGCATCACCTTCGGCCGCCGCCTCATTCTCGGCTCCGCGCTCGCCGCGCCCTGGATCGCCAACGAGGCCCATGCCCAGGGCGTCACGCTGCGCGCAGCCGACGTCCACCCCGATGGCTACCCGACCATCGAGGGCGTGAAGTTCATGGGCAAGCTGGTCGAGGAGCGCACCAGCGGCCGCATCAAGATACAGATGTTCCATTCCCGCCAACTCGGCGACGAGAAGGACACGCTGGAGCAGACCCGCTTCGGCGTCATCGACATCACCCGCGTCAACACCGCGCCGCTGAACAACCTGGTGCCGGAGACGCTGGTCGTCGGCCTGCCCTTCGTGTTCCGCGACACCGCCCACATGCACAAGGTGATGGACGGCCCGATCGGCGAGGACATCGGCAAGGCGACGCTCAACCACGGCCTCGTCACCCTCTGCTACTACGACAGCGGCGCGCGCAGCTTCTACACCCGTGCGCGCCCGGTGCCGACGCCGGCCGAGCTCAAGGGCCTGAAGGTGCGCGTGCAGCAATCCGACATGTGGGTCGCGCTGATGCGTGCCTTCGGTGCGAACGCCACGCCGCTGCCCTATGGAGAGGTCTATTCCGCGCTGCAGACCGGCGTCGTCGACGGCGCCGAGAACAACATCCCGAGCTACGTGACAGCGCGCCACTACGAAGTCGCGAAGTTCTACACCCGCACCGAGCACAGCCTCTCGCCGGAGATCCTGGCGATGAGCAAGCGCAGCTTCGACAAGCTCTCGAAGGCCGACCAGGACATCATCCGCCAGGCGGCGGGGGAGAGCGTGCCGGAAATGCGCAAGCGCTGGTTCGCGATGGAGGACACCGCCGCGAAGCAGGCGACGGAAGGTGGCTCCACCATCGTGCCGGCCGACAAGAAGGCCTACGAGGCGCTCGTGCAGCCGGTCTACGACCAGTTCGTCAAGGACGCCAAGCTGAAGGCGCTGGTCGAGCGCATCCGCGCGGCCTGATCCGGTGCGGCAATTCGCGGCGGGCGTCTCCCTGGCGCTCGCGCTGGTCTCGCGCGCGGCTATCCTGATCGCCGGCGTCGCCATGGTGACGATGACTTTCGTCGTCGCCTGGGGCGTCTTCGGCCGCTTCGTGCTGAACGATACGCCGGCCTGGGCGGAAGCCTCGGCCCTGCTGCTGATGGCTTGGGTCATCCTCGGCGCCGCCGCGGTCGGCGTGCGCGAGGGCTTCCACATGGGCTTCGAGACGCTGCGCGACATCCTGCCCGCGCCGCTGCGCCGGCTCTGCATGGTGCTCTCGGACCTCACCGTCACCATCTTCGGCGGCGCGCTGGCGTGGTTCGGGCTCGAGCTCGCGCTCGGCGTCTGGAACGCGACGCTGCCGACGCTCGGCCTGCCCGGCACGGTCGAGTACATGCCGATCACGCTCGGCGGGCTGATGATGTTCCTCTTCGGGCTCGAGCGGCTGATGTCGCACCTCGTCACCGGCCATGCGCCGGCAGGCCTGCCCGAACACACGCTGTTGACGGATAGCTGACCGATGGAACTCACCGTCCTGCTCGGCAGCTTCCTCCTGCTGTTGCTGATCGGCACGCCGGTCGCCTTCGCGCTCGGCGCCGCGGCGCTGGCGACCGTCGTCTACATGGACCTGCCGCCGATCGTGGTGGTGCAGCAATTGGCCTCCGGCATGAACGTCTTCTCCATGCTGGCGATCCCGTTCTTCATCTTCGCCGGCGACCTGATGCTGCGCGGCCAGATCGCCGACCGCCTGGTCAACCTGGCCGCGGCCATGGTCGGCCATCTGCGCGGCGGGCTCGGCCAGGTGAACATCGTCGCCGCCACCTTGTTCGGCGGCGTCTCGGGCTCCGCGGTGGCGGATGCCAGCGCGGTTGGCGGCGTGATGATCCCTCAGATGAAGGCGCGGGGCTATGCGCCGGACTATGCGGTGAACGTCACGGCCAACGCCGCGCTGATCGATCTGCTGATCCCGCCCAGCCACAACATGATCCTCTACGTGATTGCCGCCGGCGGCGCGATCAGCGTGGCAGATCTTTTCACCGCCGGCATCGTCCCCGGGCTTGTCATGATGCTCTCGCTCATGGTCGTCGCCTGGGCGGTGGCAGTCCGTCGTGGCTACCCCAGCGAGGCGTTCCCGGGCTGGGGCGTGCTGCTGCGGCTGCTGGCCGCGGCGACGCCCGGGCTGATGCTGATCGTCATCATCTTCGCGGGCGTGCGCAGCGGCATCTTTACCGCGACCGAAAGCGCCTGCGTCGCCGTCCTCTACGCCCTGCTGGTGACGATCCTGGTCTACCGCTCGCTCAGCTGGCAGGGTTTCCTGGAGGCCGTCGGCGGCGCCGCGCGCACCACCGGCATGGTGATGCTGATCATCGGCACGGCCTCCGCCTTCGGCTGGCTGATGGCGCTGCTGCAGGTGCCGGCGCAGACGGTCGCGCTGATGCGCGGCATCACCGAGGACCCGCTGCTGACGCTGCTGATCATCAACATCGTGCTGCTGCTGCTCGGCACGTTCATGGACATGGCACCGCTGATCATGATCGGCACGCCGATCTTCCTGCCGGTGGTCAAGGCGCTCGGGATGGATCCAGTACAGTTCGGTATCGTTATGATCGTCAACCTTGGCATCGGCACGATCACGCCACCGGTGGGGCCGGTTCTGTTCGTGGCCTGCGCCGTCGGCAAGGTCAGCATGTGGGATGCGACGAAGACCAGCGCGCCGTTCTACACCGCGATGGTCATCGTGCTGCTGCTGGTCACCTATGTGCCGGCGCTCAGCCTCTGGCTGCCGGCGCAGTTCCGGTAGAGCAGATCGTCGGAGGGCCGAAGGGCCCGGAGGCGTGAATCTGCTCTACAGAAATGCTACTCGGCCGCCTGCCTGAGCGGGATCGGCAGCGCGCCCGGCACCGTATCGCCGCGCCACAGCCCATCGAGCAGCGCATCGGCCGCCGCCTTGCCGATCACCGGCGCGACGAGCTCGAGGAATTTTTCCGAAAGCTCGGCATCGGTCAGAGGCGCATCCGGGTCGCCTTTGCGCGTCGGCTGGTAGCGATAGAGCGACCGACCATCCGCCAGGTCGATCCAGACCTTCGCGGCGCGTTTGCCCGGATAGGCATCGGCCAAGTCGGGGTCGAGCTCGACTGTCACCTTCGGCATCACCGCGCGGATGCGGGTCTTCGCCAGATTTTCCGGCTCGAACGCCGCGATGCGCACGCCGCCCAGCACCAGCAGCGCGCCGATCGTGTACTGGCAGGAGAAGCGCGCCTCCTGCTCCGTTGTCACCGCCGGGCGGTCGCAGACGCTCTTGGTCGGGCCATAGCCGCCGACCTTGATCCGCGCCACATCCTCGGCGGTGAAGCCGTGCTCGCGTTGCAGGTCGCGCACGGCGTCGAGGGCTGCGAAGATGTGCCCGCAGCAGCCGTGGTTCTTGAAGGTCATCTCGGTGATGCAGATGCGCGTGCCGAGGTCGGCGAAGGCCTTCGACCACTTGCCGGTATCCTCGCTGGTCGCCGCCGCGAAGCCCTTCGGCCCATGCAGCGCATCCAGCGCACCGGTCACGCCCGCCTTGGCACCGATCGCCGCCAGCGCGCCGGCATCCGCGGCATGGCCCGGATGCAGCGGCTTCGACATGCTGTCCGACAGGAAGGCCTGCTGCAACCCGCCTGCGAAGGTCGCGGCCGTGGCGATCGCATGTGCGATCTGCCGCGCATCGCAGCCGAGCGCCACCGCGGTCGCGACCGCGGCACCGAAGGTGCCGACTGTGCCGGTGGTGTGCCAGTTGATGTAGTGGCTCGGCTGCACCGCCATGCCGATGCGGCAGGAGACCTCGTAGCCCGCAGTGACCGCGCGCAGCAGATCGTCCATCGAACCGCCGCGCTGCTGCACGGCGGCGAGCGCCGGCGAGATGGTGGGGCAGCCCGGGTGATAGCCGGCATCGCGGAAGATGTCGTCGAACTCGACCGTATGGCTCGCCGTCGCGTTCAGCAGCGCGGCATGCCGCAGCGGCGAGGCCGCGCCATCGACGTAGCAGATGGACCGCCCCGGCCCACGCTCAGCGGCCAGAGCCGCCGCCAGCAAGGTCGCCGGCGGCCGCGAGCAGCCGGGGATCAACGCCGCGAACCAGTCGATCAGCGCGCGCCTGGCATGATGCGCGACCTCGGCGGGCAGCGGGCGATCGGCCCAGCTCGCGGCGTGGTCGGCGAGCGTGAGGAGCGGGTTGTCCATCGCGGGTCTGCTACGCGTTGCCGCGCAGCACCTCCTTGTTGATGACGACGTCGGGGTCGAGCCGGTTCTCGAGGCAGGCGAGGATGCTGTCGGCGCAGGACAGCGCCATGCGCCGCAACCCCTGCTCGGTCGCCGCCGCAGTATGCGGCGTGATGACGATGTTCGGCAGCGTCAGCAGCGGGTTGTCCGGTACCGCCGGCTCGTCCCACAGCACGTCGACGCCGGCGCCCGAAAGGTGCCCGCTGGTCAACGCGCCGGCCAGCGCCTTCTCATCCACCAGCGTGCCGCGGGCGGTGTTGATCAGCACCGCGCCCTGCTTCATCGAGGCCAGGAACTCGCCGTTGACGATCCCGCGCGTCTCCGCGCTCGAGGGCAGGTGGATGGTGACGATGTCGGCCTGCGCCAGGCCGGCCTGCAGGTCCTTCACCGGCGTGAATCCCGCGCCCTTGATGGTGTTCTGCGGGATGAAGGGGTCGCGCACCAGCACGTTCATGTCGAAGGCCTTGCACAGCCGCGCTACCCGCCCGCCGATGCGGCCGAAGCCCATCACCAGGATGGTCTTGCCGCCGAGGTCGAAGGTGGCGGGGACCGGCGGATTGCTCCACCGCAGGTCGCGCGTCGCCTTGTCGTAGAAGAAGGTCTGCCGCGCGACGTTCAGCAGCAGCATCATGGCGTGCTCGGCGACGCTCGCGGCATTGGCGTCGGGCGTCACGGTCAGCGGGATGCCGCGCTCGGTCAGGGCCGGCACGTCGACCGCGTCATAGCCGACACCGTGCCGGGCGACGATACGAAGCTTCGGTGAGACCGCCAGGAACTCCCGGTTGATCGGCGTCGCGCGCACGATCACCGCATCGGCATTCGGCATGGCGCGGGCGATGGTCTCGGCATTGACGGGATCCAGCACCTCGACGGTGACGCCCGGCGTCGCACGCAGCAGCGCCAGTGCTTCGGGATGGACGGGGCGGAGGCAGACGACGTGCGGCATGGTGGTTTCCTAGTCGGCGGTGGCGCCGGAGATGCGGACGATCTCTACCCAGCGCGGGATGTCGGTGGCGATGAAGGCGGCGAATTCTTCGGGGTTCATCGGCGCGGGCTCGTTGCCGTTCTCGATGAGCTTGGCGTTCAGCGTGGGCTCGCGCACCGCGGCCTGGATGGCGGCCGAGATGCGCGCGATCGCGGCGGGCGGCGTGCCAGCGGGTGCGACCACGCCATTCCAAAGCGCCACCGAGAAGCCCGGCAGCGTCTCGGCCACCGTCGGGATCTCCGGCAGCGCCGCTGCGCGCTTCGATGTCGTCACCGCCAGCGGGCGCAGTTGGTTCGCGCGGACGAAGGCCAGCACCTCCGGCGTCGGCGAGGCGATCATCTGGATCTTGCCCGCCAACAGATCGGTCGCCGCCGGCGCGCCGCCCCTGTATGGCACATGCACCATCTCGATTCCGGCCCGCACACAGAACAGCGCGCCCGCGAGATGCAGCGAGGTGCCGGAGCCGGCGCTGCCGTAGAAGACCTGGCCCGGCCGCGCCTTGGCATAGGCGATAAGCCCGGGCAGGTCCTGCACGGGCAGCGCCGGGTTCACCACAATCAGGTTCGGCACCATCGCCACCAGTGCGACCGGCGCGAAGTCGCGCACCGGGTCGAAGGGCAGCGACTTGTAGAGCGCCTTGTTGGCGCCGATGACCCCGCTCGTCGCCATCAGCAGCGTATGGCCGTCTGGCGCGGCGCGCGCGACGGACTCGGCGCCGATATTGCCGCCGGCGCCGGGCCGGTTCTCGATGACGATCGGCTGTCCAAGCCGGTCGCCGACGCCCTGCGCCACCATGCGTGCTGCAAGATCGGTGCTGCCGCCGGCGACGAAGGGCGCGATCAGCCGGATGGGCTTGTCCGGCGCCCAGCCCTGCGCGCGCGCCACCGCCGGCGCGGCAAAAGCGCCCGCGAGCAGCGCGCGCCGCCTCATTGCAGATGGGCCTCCGGCCCGAGGATCGCCTCGCGCATGCGGGCCTGCAGGATGCTGGCCTCGCGCGGCGGCAGCACCAGCGGCTGCGGCGCCTCGTCGATCTTCACCACCGCGAAGAGCGGCCCCACGCCGCTGCGCACGCTGTCGCGCAGCGCCAGCAGCTCGGCCTCGGTCTTCACGAGACGGCAATCCGGGAAACCCGCCGCGCGCGCCATGCCGACCAGGTCGACGCCATGCCGCGTTGCGGTTTCCTGCATGCCGGTCTCGCCGTAGTGCTCGTTGTCGAGCACCACGACGTAGAGATTGCGCGGCTGCTTGACGGCGATGGTCGCCAGCGAGCCGACGCCCATCAGCATCTCGCCATCGCCGGTGATCACCATCACCTTGCGCTCCGGCTGCGCCAGCGCGAGGCCGAGGCCCATCATCGCCGCCGCGCCCATGCCGCCCCAGAGCGGCAGGTTCAGTGGCGAATCGCCGGCCGCGGTAATGTCCCAGGCCGGCGCGCCGAGGCCGCCGATCGCCAGCATCCCGTTGCGATCCTCGAGCAGCGCCTTCACCACCTCGCGCCGCATCAGCTTGCCCGTCGGTCCAACTTGCATGGGCGTCACTTCCCGAACGTCTTGGCGCCGATCAGGCGCTGGCTGAGCAGCGTCGCGGTCGGCCGATAGGTGTTGAAGGCCATGCGCAGCGTCGCGTTCACCGTCGGCGCCACATCCTCCGGCGTCTCGGCGCGCTTCACCAGCGTGCCCATGGCCTCGAGCACCGTCTGCGTGGCATTGCCCATCGGCACCTGGAACGGGTTGAACTCGCCGTAGTCGCCGCGCATCGTCACGATCATCGGGCAGGGCGTGCGATGCGCGATCGGCACCGAGAGCATGTTGATGCAATTGCCCACGCCCGAGCTCTGCATCAGCAGCACGCCCTTCTCGCCGCCGAGCCAGGCGCCGAAGATCAGGCCGATGCCCTCCTCCTCGGTGGTAAGGGTCGTCACCTTGATGTCGTTGTCGGCGAGGCAGCGCTTGATCAGGCGGGAATGCCCGGCATCCGGCACCAGCGCCACCTGGCGGATGCCGTGCTCCTTGAGCAGGTCATAGATCTGGTCCGGCCAGTCGGCCGCGGCGTCGGACATGCGTTTCCTCGGGTCGTCCATTTGGCCGCATCCTCGACCCGGCTGGCGCCGCTGGCAAGACCGGTCCGCGACTTGCTAGAGGGGTCGCATGGGCTTCGCGCGCGACATCGGCGGCACACGCTACAGCTTCCCGGACCTCCGGACCCTGCTCGCGCGGGCGACCCCGCTGCGTTCGGGCGACGTCCTGGCGGGCGTGGCCGCCGAGACGGCCGCCGAGCGGGTGGCGGCGCAGCGGGCGCTCGCCGACCTGCCGCTGCGGCGCTTCCTCACCGAGGCCGTGATCCCCTATGAGGCAGACGAGGTCACGCGGCTGATCGTCGACAGCCACGACGCCGCAGCCCTCGCGCCGGTCGCGCACCTGACCGTCGGCGGCTTCCGCGACTGGCTGCTGGGCGAGGCCGACACCGCGGCGCTGACCGCGCTCGCGCCCGGGCTGACGCCGGAGATGGTCGCCGCCGTCTCGAAGATCATGCGGCTGCAGGACCTGGTTGCGGTCGCGGCGAAGTGCCGCGTCATCACGCGCTTCCGCAACACCATCGGGCTGCCGGGGACGCTCTCGATCCGCCTGCAGCCGAACGACCCGGTGGATGATCCGCGCGGCGTGGCGGCGGCGATCCTCGACGGGCTGCTGCTCGGCGCCGGCGACGCCGTCATCGGCGTGAACCCGGCGACCGACAACATCGAGACCACGATCCGCGTGCTCGAGCTGCTGGACGCGGTCCGCACGCGCTTCGAGATCCCGACGCAGTCCTGCGTACTCTCGCACGTCACCACCACGCTGCTGGCGATCGAGCGCGGCGCGCCGGTCGACCTGGTCTTCCAGAGCGTTGGCGGGACCGAGGGCGTGAACCGCAGCTTCGGCGTCTCGCTGTCGCTGCTGGCCGAGGCGCGCGAGGCGGCGCTGGCGCTGAGGCGCGGCACGCTGGGCGACAACCTCATGTACTTCGAGACCGGCCAGGGCAGCGCGCTGAGCGCGGAGGCGCATCACGGCTGCGACCAGCAGACCATCGAGGCGCGCGCCTATGCCGTCGCCCGCGCCTTTTCGCCGCTGCTGGTGAACAGCGTGGTCGGCTTCATCGGCCCGGAATACCTGTTCGACGGCAAGCAGATTACCCGCGCGGGGCTCGAGGACCATTTCTGCGGCAAGCTCCTCGGGCTGCCGATGGGCGTCGATGTCTGCTACACCAACCATGCCGAGGCCGACCAGGACGACATGGACGGGCTGCTGACGCTGCTCGGCGTCGCCGGCGTGACCTATGTGATGGGCGTACCAGGTGCGGACGACGTCATGCTGGCCTATCAGAGCACCTCCTTCCATGACGGGCTTTATGTCCGCGCCGCGCTCGGCAAGACGCCCGCGCCGGAATTCGCCGCCTGGATGGAACGCATGGGGCTGGATACCGCGAGCCGCGCCGGCGCATTGCCGCTCGCACTGCCGAGCCTCGCATGACGACGCCGGCGCGCTGGGCGGAGCTCCGCCGCTTCACCACCGCGCGCGTGGCACTCGGCCGCGCCGGCAATGCACTGCCGACGGCGGCGCAGTTGGATTTCCAGGAGGCGCATGCGCGGGCGCGGGATGCGGTGCATTCGAAGCTCGATGCCGCGCCGGTGGAAGCGGCCGCAGCTGCGCTCGGCCTCGCCACGATCCGCGTCGCCAGCCAGGCCCCTGACCGCCGCGCCTATCTACTGCGGCCCGATCTCGGGCGGCGACTGCGCGAGCCCGATCGCGCCGTGCTGCCGGCCGCGGAAGGCGCCTTCGTCTTCGTCGTCGCCGACGGGCTCTGCGCCACCGGCGTATGCGATCATGCACCGGCGCTGCTTGCGGCCGCCGTGCCGCTGCTGCGCGCGGGCGGGCTCACACTGGGCCCGGTGGTGATCGCCGAGCAGGGCCGCGTCGCGCTCGGCGACGAGATCGGGGAGGCGATGGGCGCCGCCATGGTCGCCATGCTGATCGGGGAGCGACCGGGCCTCACCGCGCTCGACAGCCTCGGCTGCTATCTCACGCTGGCGCCGCGGCGTGGCCGCACGGATGCCGAGCGCAACTGCATCTCCAACATCCGCCCGGCCGGCCTCGCGCCGACGCAGGCCGCCGAGAAGCTGGCATGGCTGGCCGGCGCCGCGCTGAAGCTCGGCATGACCGGCGTCGCGCTGAAGGACGAGCAGCCGATCAGCCCGCTGCTGCCGCCATGATCCGCGTCACCCCGCGCATCGCGCTAGACGAAAACGAACTCACCGAGGATTTCCTGCGCGCCTCCGGCCCCGGCGGGCAGAACGTCAACAAGGTCGAGACCGCGGTCCAGCTCCGCTTCGACGTCGCACGCAGCCCCAGCCTGCCGGAGCGCGTACGCGAGAATCTGCTGCGGATCGGCGGGCACCGGCTGACGCAGGATGGCGTGCTGATCATCACCGCCCAGCGCTTCCGGATGCGCGAGCGGAATCGCGAGGATGCGCTGGCCAGGCTGATCGAGCTGATCCGCGAGGCCGCCAAGCCGCCTCCGCCGCTGCGCCGGCCGACCAAGCCGACTCTCGGCTCGAAGCAGCGGCGCCTGGAAGGCAAGTCGAAGCGCGCCGACGTCAAACGCGGCCGCGGCAAACCGGCCTTCGACTAGCCTGCGATCGTCCGAGGCGATCGTGCCGTAAGGCACGCCTTCGGCATGATCGCCGAAGGGCGTGAATCGCAGGTTCAGGGATCATCCCACCCGCAGCAGCTCGCCGATCACCCGCTCGAGCTGCGCCAGCGAGTTGCAGGTCACAGCCAACCGGCAATGCGGCAGGTATTTCGGCATGTCGGAATCGCCCGTGCCCCAGATGGTCCGCACCTCCGGGTTCAGCCAGACCACCTGCTTCGCCCGGTTCGCCATGCGCTGCAGGATCTCGGCGCGCGGATCGGTGCGGTTGCCGCGGCCATCGCCGAGGATGATCACGGTCGTATGGCTGTCGAGCAGGTCCATATGCTCGCGCTCGAAATCCGCCAGCGACTGGCCGTAGTTGGACGATCCCATGCCGATGCGCGCCATCACCTCGGGGATCGCACGTTCGATCGGCAGCCCCTCGAGCAGGTCGGACACATCCGCCAGCGCCGAGGAGAAGGCGAAGGCCCGCAGCCCCGCCAACGCCTCGTTCAGCGAATAGAGGAACAGCAGCAGGAATTGCGCGACCGCCGCGACCGAGCCGCTGACGTCGCACAGCACCACCAGCCGC
>Ga0209087_1000677_pt1 | contig 21045 bp, 18 predicted proteins | sample S_130805_EF_Meta_FD_187321 | JGI IMG/M metagenome (GOLD analysis project Ga0209087, IMG submission 187321) | Freshwater microbial communities from Lake Simoncouche, Canada to study carbon cycling - S_130805_EF_MetaG (SPAdes) (version 2) | ecosystem: Environmental > Aquatic > Freshwater > Lake ... | reverse complement strand
ACCAAGCCCGCACGTTGCGCACGACCCAAAATACTTTCCCCCAGCACCCCTTGCGCCATCGCAGGAAAAAGGGTCAAGAGATCAATCTTCATGAATTGTCCCCATCGAATTCCCCGTCCTCTACCTCGACAGATACGTGTCGCCCATCTCGGCTCGCCGCATTTAAAAGAGACCGAATCGCCTCAATCGTTCGTCCATTACGGCCGATGATTCGGCCCAAATCCTCAGGGTTAACGCGAATGCGAAAGAGAAAGCCCCGGTCGTCCGAGGTCTCCTCTACATCTACTTCGTCGGGATGGGTGACAAGGCGACCCAAGACAAGTTCCAGAAAATATCGCATGGAAATCCTGTCCTCACCGGAAACTTACGCCTTCGGCGCACGCCGCGCTTTGCGGATGAAACTGGCCACCGTCTCACTCGGTTTGGCCCCTTTGCCTACCCAGTGATCAATCCGATCCAGCTTGAGCTTCATGCCCTCATCCTTACCCATCGGATTGTAGGTTCCTACCAGCTCAAGAAAACGACCATCCCGCGGACTTTCTTTGTCCGTCACAACCACACGAAAGTAAGGACGATTCTTTTTTCCCTCTTTCCGCAAACGAATCACCACCGCCATAAGTTTATCTCCCGTACCCCGCCAACGTGGTGCTCTGCGGCCCCTAAACAAGGGCGATTTCGCAGAACGTCGACGAACTTAAAAACATATCTAAACCCCCGCCCTCTTCCAAGGACAAAGTCCTTCCCGCTAACTCTTTCCGACCGCAATCGCCTCCACACACTCCAACCACGCATGGATCAACCATCCGTGAATCTCCTGAATCCTGGACGTATCCTCACTAGGCACCACAATCGCATGATCACACAGCCCTTTGGCAGGGCCACCATCCTTTCCTAAAGCACCTATAATCAGCATGTTGCGACTTTTTGCAACCTGGAGTGCTTTGAGTATGTTGGGTGATTTTCCACTCGTACTGAATACAACCAAAACGTCCCCTTTCTGACCAAACGCCTCCACTTGCCTTGAAAACACATCCTCGTAAGACCAATCGTTCGCAATGCAGGTCAAGGCTGAGCCATCGGCACAAAGGGCCAACGCAGGGAGAGCCTTCCGATTCCCCCGATATCGCCCCGTCATCTCCTCAGCCAAGTGCATCGAATCAGCCGCACTGCCCCCATTCCCACACGTTAAGACTTTCCCACCCGCTTTCACTCTTTCTGCCAAGGCTTTTCCCGCCGCCTCCACTGCAGGGACCAATCCGTGGCAACGCTTGACGGTTTCCTCCAAAGCAGAAAGATCGTGGGCAAGATTCATCGAGATGCTATGTCTAGATTCGCACGGAAAATGAAAATCGTCGAAAAATATCTTTGGCGCTCGGTCCTACTCCCCCTCGTCTTCGTCATTACCGCCCTGTTCGTGCTTTGGCTTATGTTTGATATTTTCGACAAATTAGGTCGTCTCGTTGAAAAAAATCCGCCTTTCCCTCTTTTGGTAAAGTACTTTCTAATTCAACTTCCCGATCTGGCCCAATCGATCCTGCCCGTCGCCGTCCTTTTCGCCACTCTCTACGTCTTAGCTTACTTTTCCAGACATCGCGAATCGGTGGCTCTTCTCGCCTCAGGAATGAGCCCCGTAACTCTGGCGAAACCATTCCTCGTCTGTAGCGCGGGTCTCTCCGTCATTCTCTACCTACTCTCCTACTCTCTCTCCCCCACCGCCCAAGCAGGTCGGGAAAAGGTGAAAAAGCAGATCAAACAGGAACCTTTGGAAGAAAACACATTTCAACAGATCGTCTACCGCTCGCCCATGCTGCCGAACGCCACTCAAAGTGAAATCTGGTACATCGGTCGCATCCATCTGAAAGAAAAAAAAGCGGAGAACCTGGAAGTCCTATTTCGCTCCGAGCCCGAAGGGCGCGATCTTTCCAAACTATTTGCCACTTCTGCCGTCTACCAAGGTGGGGTTTGGCACTTTCAAGGGGTTCGGCGGGCCGATTACAGCGCCACCACAAACGGCCAAGAAATGCTCGGCCCCTTGCTGGGCGAGCTTGTTCTGCCCGAGTGCACAGCCCCACCTGAAACACTAGCCTCACGTCTTCTACCCCCCGATGAACTTCCTTGGCCCGATGTCGCTCGCCTCGCTTCCGATCGCTCGCGCCTCAATGATCGCCTTCGGGCTCCCTACGAGACAGAGCACTGGAATCGCTTAGCCTATCCTTTGGCTTGTCCTCTCCTCTGCCTCTTTGGTATCGCGTTCGGCATGACCGATGCCAGACGGAATGTCGCCGCTACTATTTTTAGCAGTGTCTTTGTTCTTTTCGGTTTTCTCGTATGGACCCGGCTGTCAATTGCCCTTGGGCAAGGAAACCGTATTCCCTCTTTCTTGGCCGGAACTAGCTCCATCATTCTTTTTGGAGCAGGCGGCCTTTATCTCTTTGCGGAAAAAGTGGGATGGCTGTGGGAACTTCAAGGCTGGAGCGAGCACCATCCCCGTGCTGCAGTCTGGCTTCGCAGGGTAGGACTGATCACATGAAGCGCAGAATTCTTCTCATCCTTGCTCTGACTTCAATAACGGCTCTTGCACGCGATCCCGTTGAGTCCGTCGAGCCTGATCCCATGGGAGGTGGAAACCCCGTATTAACCAACTCACCTACTTCTACTTCTGCAAAAGAAACACCTGTCGCCGACCCTATGGGAGGCGCCACTGTTCCTGCACCCGAGACAACTACGAATAAAGATCACGCAACTGTCGAGGAATCCTCTGCACCTTCCGACCCGATGGGAGGCACAGCCCAAGAGTCAGGATCCAAATCCTCAGCTGAAAAAAAAGCACTCAACCCACCCAAACCTCCCCTCACACCCGAAATCGCTAATTTAAATCTTCCTTCGGAGGTCGAAGTTCCGAACGAAGATCCTGAGAAAGTTCTTTATCTGCCTGCGGGTACCTACCGACAGATTCTACAAATCCCAATCGACTCGCCAACGATGCAATCGGCCAATCAAATGCGGGTTCAAAGAGGCCAAGAGGTAAAGGCGGCCCCTGTCCTTCCCCCAAAACCCGCCCCCAACACAAAACCTCTTTGGATCCGATACGAGTCACTGGAAAAAATAAAAATAGGCGGTGAAGAGCGTCGGGGAGGAATTGACCTGCCCGTGAACGGCCCCAGCGACCTCAAACCACGGCTTTGGTATGCTAAGTCGGAATCAGCGGATACGTGGAGCTCTCTGTTCTATTTTGTTTTCGGAGGTGCTGGATACACCGTGGCAAACTTAGCTGGCTGGTCGGCAGGCAATGTACGAGATATCCCCGTCGACTTCCCCTACCGCCTCGTCAGAAAATAAGATCTAGGGTGTCCCGCTGGCTGAAGCTGTCGTTGGCGACCCAGCCGTAGGATTCAGAGGCTGCCCACTCACATCTAAAATCCTCGGAGTCACGAAAATCAAAGTATTCTTTTTAATCGCCTGCTCAGTTTTGCCCTGAAACGCTCGGCCAAAAATTGGAATATCTCCAATAATCGGCACTTTCTCATCGATCTTCTGAATGTCTTCCCTCAACAAACCTCCCAAAAGCAAAGTGTAACCATCGCTCACCTCCACAGCAGGCAACGTCAAATCACGACGTATAAATACAGGCTGCTGAATGTTGTTTGTCATAATCGTTACTGCCTGGTTGAAGTATGCCAAGGTATATGCCGAATTAATCTGGGTCCCGTAATTAATGAATCCTTCAAAATCCACAAAGCTGGGCTCCAGTTCCAGCAAGACCCTGCTGTTATCTCCAGTGACATCTGGCTTCACTCCCATCTTCACCCCGATCGGCACGGGATCACTAATTTGAGAAGGAAACGAACCGATCACAGTTTCAGGTCCGGGCACACCTTGCAGATTATTATTCGCAGCAGCCTGATTCGTGCTCGTACTATTGATTGTGCGAATGGAAGACTGAGGATCACTATACTCTTTGACGTACTTAAACTCCTGAACTACCTCAATCACACCCTTTTGTCCTCTCTTTAGAATAATCGATGGATTAGCCAAAACATTTGCACTATTTTTCTGAGAAACAGCTTGGATTAAAGTCCGAAGCTGCATTCCATTCAAAATTGTTCCACCAAGCTCCATCGTATTCAATGCATAGGAGCTGGTTTGGTTCGTCCCAGCTAGAACCCCTGACTGGAGAAAAGACTGGAGCGTGTTGTTCGGAAGCAATCCTACACCTTGAATCTGATTAAGCTGGGCATTCACCCCCCTCTGGGTGGAGGCTGATGGCGTGCTACCTCCACTGGTCGAGTTCAAACCTGCTGGGACTGGGGAAAGCAAATTGATTCCTGAACCTCCCAAAGTTGAATTCACTGTAATTGTATCTAAGTCAGACTGATTAATCTCCACCAAGCGAACTCCCACCTGAATTAGAAGGGTCTGCTCCTCAGCCGCACTGATCAACTGCCCAATTAAATCCAGCATCTCCTGATTATTCACCACCTTCAACTGACTGGTCTTCTGATTGTAGACCGCATACGCCCCAGTCGGAAAAACTACCCCAAGATCTTCCAGCTTCTTCTGCTCGTTCTTTCCTCCTCCATCCGATCCTGCTGCGGCCGGACCCCCTGCTGCACCCCTAGGTTCAGCGGTTGCTACATCCTCTTTTCCATCCGCTCCCTTAAAGAAAGAGGGACTTACGGTAAAATTCTGCGAATTCAACTCAGGACTCTTCTCCACCAAAGGTCCAAAAGTTACACCAATGTCTGTAATCCTTGCCTTTACCCCTGCGATTTGTGAGATGTATCGAACCACCTCCGCTAAAGAGGTCTGACGCAAGCGCAAGGTTACGGGCTGCGGATTCGAAACATCGGTGCTGACAACAAAGTTAACCCCCCCTTTAGCAGCCTCTGGATCATACGTTCTGCTGAGACTGATTAGTGCTCGACGAATCGTCTCCAGATCTGCACCCGAAAAATCAACCTGTGGAATGACTGTTTTCTGCAGCTTCTTCTCTAATGCATAGGCGGGAGAAGCTGTCATAGCACCTGTAATTTCGATTCCACCTGCCGTCGTCCCGCTTTTAGGGTAAATATTATTCCATGCTTCACGAACCTCCCTCCTTCTTTCAAGGTTGGATAGATCACGGGCCTTTTCTGCCACTAACGCACGTTCCTCATAAATCTTCTGGATGCCCTCTGTTGCCACTTGATTAAAGGGATCGACCTCCAAAACATCCTCATATCTCTCCTCAGCTTTCGCAAGCTGACCCGTTTCTCGTAGAGCTTGAGCCTCTTCCAACCCACTTCGCACAGCCGTAAGTCGGTCAAAAAACTTTGTCGTTAGGGCAGGGTTGACCGATTCCGTGCCCGACACACCCCGCCGCAATACTTCGTCACTTTTCTGTAACTGAAGAAGGGCCAACTCATTTTTAGGATCATGCTGGAGAGAAGCTAAGGCTCTCCGACGGGCTTCAGGCCAGTGATTCTTCTGGGCGGCGACTTCCGCAAGAGATGCCTGAAGCTTGCTGAGAGTCCGATTTACCTCCAAAGCAAGGGATGTGCCCCTTAACACCTCAGGGAGAGTCTCGTACGCTTTCTCAAGCAGTTCGCAAGCTTCAGAGTTTTTGCCATCTGCCACCATCTTACGACTCACTCCATAAGCCTCTTTCAAAGGCTGTAACATTTGCTCCCTTTTCCCCGTCTCGACCTCGATCTGCTCTTGTACCGTGCTTGCACGAAGAACAGAACTTACTGAAGCTCCTAAGCAAAGAGAAAAAATGAGTAGAAAGGATTTCATGGCACGGAGGGCATCATTTCCGAACTGCCTCCTTGGGCAAATTCAGGGTTTTCCTCATCTTCAGGGAAGACCAGAGTGCCGTCAGGATTGATAATTCTCAAAGTGCAAAAGATCACCAGATTGCTTTTGATTTTCTGCGAGGCCTCCCCTCGAAAAAGACGGCCCAACATAGGAATGTCACCCAACATAGGGACCTTATCGTCCACCAACTGAACTACATCCGAAATCAACCCACCCATGCCAACCGTTTCACCGTCGATCAACCGGACCCGGCTTTGAAGAGATTTTTTAGTGAATATAGGAACTAAATAAGGGGCAGCGCCCACTGTCGTGTTAAAGTTTGTAGTTGGATCAAGTGGAGCGGATGAAATGAGAACTCCGTAATCAACGAATCCCTCAAAATCTTCAACCAGTAGGTTTGTAAAATCCAAATCCACCGCTCTAGGAATCGAGGTGGATTCACCCTTCACCTCCAAGGTTGTCCCAATGTCACGATACTCAAATCCCGTTGGGTTCGATGGCAAAATAAAACCCGCTCCTACGCCCTGGTCATTGTTCGGCACCTGCGGCTGTGTGTAGGTCGTGGGATAATACATTCGCCGAGAAATTACAATTTTTGACTGCTTCCCATCCGCCAATGTCACCCTTGGCGCCGCTACTAAGTCCTTCCCGATCGCATTTTGTAAAAGCTGGAGAACCGCGGCAAAACCCCTGCCGAACACTTGGGCGTTCACTCCGACCTGATTGGATGCTGTTTGAGGGTAAGTGGGATCAAGCAACTGTTGCAGCGCTGTGACGGATCCACCACCTGGACTGAATCCTGCCGTCCCCCGAAGACCGTCAGTACCTCCAGACGCTGTCCCTGGATCATAGATTGTACCCGGGCTTCCAGGATTGGGGATTGCAGTACTTCCACTCATTTGCAAATTAAAAGTAAAATTCTTAACATCGTTCTCCGTAAAAGAGAGGAACTTGGTTTCTACCTCAAACTGCTTCTGCGGTGGTTCCCCCTGCGCATCTCGAATCCTTTGCTCAACCTTGCTCAACTCGTTCGGTGTATTCCTTACCACCAATTTGCCCGTATCGGAAAAACACATCGCTGACGTACTCGCCATAGAAGTATTCACCCCGATACTATCCAACACTAATTTACCCAACTCTTTGGGTGTCTTCGCCTCCCCAGGTTTAACCGAATTGGCTAAGAGACTGGGCGGCAAAGTATAGCTTCGCGTCTCTAACTCTCCCCCTGTCTCTGTCACGGGCAAAATGAGTACAGCGCTGTTCTCCACATCATACCTTAACTTCTCTCCACCTCGTATCTGTTCACACAAATACTTAAGGGCCGTCTGTAACTTTACATTTCTGAGCTCTAAACTGACCGTGCCCGCCTCTGGATCGACTCCTTCCGCAGGTGGCGATAACCGCAACACAAAATTGATTCCCTTCTTTTTCGGGTCGTTTTGCTCACTTAATCTTTGCAACTCCTCCACTGCGTCTCGAAGAGGTTTTTCATTAAAAACAATCTCGGGAATCTCGATCGTCGACAAAGCCTGCAAAATCTCAGCTGAGTTAGACGGCCCTGCTTTTCCTGTGCCACGTGTTTGCTTCGGATCAACTCGGGCAGGGGGAGGCGGTATCCAAGCTTCCGTCACCTGAGTCATCGCTTTTACACGGCTTGCAGAGTATCTCTTGTCCGCCACGAGGAGCCGCTTCTTCTCGACAACCTCAATTTTCTTACGGGCGGCAGAATTATACGGGTCGATCCGCAAAACATCATCCAGTTTCTGCCGTGCAGAGCGATACTGCCCCGTCTCAGTCAACTGATCTGCTAAAGATAGAAGCTTTTTTATCTCCTTTGTTTTTTCGACTAGATCGGCTGTCGCAGCTGGATTTCCCTCAAAAGGATCTGCCCCTCTTGACGCCTCCTCCTGCATGTTTGCCGCCTGTTTTGCAACCTGGGCGTTCGTAGGATCCAGATCTGCAGCCTGCTTCATCAATCCGGCAGCCTCTGCCGTCTTGCCCGCTTTTTCTTGTGCCAACGCCTGAGCAGCCAAGGACTTCGCAACCCCCACCCGGGCACGATGATAAAATCCCGACGAGTTGGTTTGAGGATCTGTCTGATTCATTACTAACCGAAACTTTGCCTGCGCATGCTCCCACTCCCCCGCTTGGTATAAACGTTCTGCTAAATCCAAATTCTCATTTAGTCGAAACGTCGCCTCCCTGCGTCGATCAATCTCCCGCTGTGTCATCTCCGCCGATGACTGAAAACGAGGGGCCACACTCGAATCAGATGCTGAATCGACCCCCTCTTGAGCAGAGGTCGGAACACTGCTGAAGCCGAGCAGCAACAAACAACAAAGCGGGAATACCTTCACAAGTTCTAAATATACCGCTTGGTCAGGCGGATGGGTCAACGCCACCCCCGAGCTGTCGTGAAGAACTTACCAATGACTAGGGAGATGCTGTCAGCATCTCCTTCGGCAGGATATCTACTGACTCTCCTTCAGGTTTCATTCGGAGAGAGACTTTTTGTGCACTCGCACCAACCACCACGAACGTTTTTCCTGCATAAGGAAAGCTTTGCCCAACCCGATAAGGCCCCATTTCACCCTCTCCAGGTACCATCGAAATTAAACGCACGTCACCCACCCCCCACTCCACCCCCCTTGACTTTCCTCTTTCGTCAATTTTCAAGCTAATCGGCCCGTTCAGATCATCCAATCTCTCCAAAACGATTATGGAGTCATCATACTCATTCTCCGTTTTTGTTTTCTCATCCAGCTTGATCCCCTTGTCGTCTTTGTACTCTTTCACCAAAAGCGGAATCGCATGGGGGCAACCATTCGCCCCTCCCACCTTTCCTTTGACCTCATCCTCGCTTTTCAAGACATCCACTCCCTTTGCTGTTACCACCACCCACAGCTTGTCACCGGTCGCAACATCAACATCCTTAGGCTTCCCGACTGTTTTAAAACGTAACGTGTATCGCCCGGCACTCTTTCCGGAAAAACTTACCGCCATTTTGGCTGGATCAACTGAAGCAATTTTCAGTTTTACCCATTTCGAGGGGCTACTGGCAGGGTCTTGCGGGTCGGTCTTCTTTTGATACTCCTCCAAGTTCGTGAATCCGTCTTGATCCTCATCTTGCGTGCCAACCTCAGGGTCTTCAGGAGAGAAACCATGCTTCAACTTCCAGCCAACTTGAATACCATCCTCGGTGACCTGATCGGGATTCAGGGGTTGAACAGATTCAGCTTCCTTGGGCAAAAACACAAGGCTTCGCGATACAAATACCCGATGCTTCTCAAGCGTATCCTTAAGTGCGCCCTTCTTCTGCTCCAACTCCTCGATTTTTGCGCGAAACTCGGAAGACTTTTGTTTCGCATCAGCAAGGGGAGATTTCCCCCCCCCTGTGGGTGTTTCTACTTGCTCCGGCCATCCGGGCTGAAGAAACCCAAAGGTTAGGCCCACGAGCCCCAAGACCACCAATCCAGCACCTCCGCCAATCCACCATGGTGAAAGTTTCATTACGTCTTCCTTTTCTCAGGAACTTTCCCTGCAACAGGTGTTTTCCAACCTACAAAATCAATCCGCACCACGACTTTCATCCTCTCTTTCCCTGCTAGCACCATCAAAAGTGGAGGGCGGGTCGGCGGATTTGTACTTCCTCTTGCCCCATCTGTTGAATTCTCTCTAGCAGCCCCATCCGCGGGCTTATTTGCGTCTGCGAATTTCTTGGCTATCTCACTGCGCTTAGGAAATTCCTTCAAATCATTTTCTAGGCTCAAGTTCATCACAACGAAAAGCCACGGGTCTTTAGCGACTCTTTCAATAAAGCCATACAAAACCTCGGGTGAACTTTCAAACTGTAACGTATATCCCTCGCGCAGAATTCCTGTCGGGCTCGTTCCTGCTTTTGCTTTGTCACTGCTCTTTTTGTCAGGGTCGACGGCGGAAAGCCCAGGGCTCACGATCGACTGTACAATGCACTGAGTTGGATACTTTTCTTTGGCCGACTTTTTTGCGTCCATCATCAATTCCACTAATTTTTCCGCAACGGAAAGTTGCAGAGCCAATTCAGGAACTCTGTCCGCAGACGGATTCTGCTGCTTGTACTCTTGCAGACCTAAATAAAAATCATCCGCCAAAATAACGCGGCTGTTGTCCCCTTTTTTTCCTGACTGCTTTTTTAATCGGTCGTTCGTGGCAATCAAACGATCTTTCCACTGGTTCGGATCTTGGGACCAACCTTGCCCCACCCCAGAGGCTTTTTCATACCCTTCCCGCCAACTTCCAACCAACCTCTCCTCAGCTTGACTCACCTCCTCCGTTATTTTCGCAATCTCGACAGCCTCTTTGCGAGCTGCACCCGCACCACCTGACTTTGTTAATATCGCCGCTACCTCTGGCTTTAGTTTGCGCTCCGCTAAAGCCTGTGCCTGGGATTGCACCTCACCCAAAGAACTCCATCCAAAATACCCTGCAGCAGCAACAACCAGCAGGAAACCTCCCCCAGCGGTAGCCAAAACCATCTGGCGTTGAGTCATCTTACCCTTCATGGATTAGCCGGCTTTTTAGCCGCCTCCGCGGGCGGAACTCCACCCACAGGCCACTCGGCCCTCATGGCAAACTTGAGTGCCACCTGTTCCGTTTTTCCATCCACCCGCTCAGGGTTGTCTCGCTGGGTAGTCGTTACGTTTTGCAAAATCCCACCCTCACTCAAACCCTTGCGAAAGTCCTCCACCACTTTTGCGTCCGCGGCTTCTGACTGCGTCTCAAAAAATCCACCAATTTCCAAAACGGTCACCGAAGTCTTCCCGCTGGCTGGCTTTGCAGTGGCACCCTCCCCCTCTGCTCCCGGGGCACTTTCACTAAGCTTGAGGGATGTTACCCACAACCCAGGCAAGCTTTTCGACCGAATCTCCTCCAGCAAGAGAGGCCACCTCATCCTCTCGCCCTGTAAAACAAGAGACTGATTTGCTAGAATCAACAGGTCATTCATTTTTTTCTGCTCGGTGCTTACCTGTGCCAGTGCCCCCTCCACTTCATCCACCTCAGCAGTTTGAGGTGATATGACTGCCCCCAAGCGGGCGGATTGCCAAAAACCGTGGATTCCCGGAAGTAAAAGTATGAAAGCTACCGCTACTGCCACCGCTACCATCGCAGGACGATCTTTGGCACGTCCAGCAGCCATCTTTTGTGCTGACCCCAAAATATTAATTTTGCAAGGGCTGTCAGGCAGGCCCCGCAACGCAGCTCCCACCAAACCTGCCCATGCAGGAAAGTTTTTGGCGATCTCAGCTCGATTGACACCCGCTCCAATCGACATCCTTCGAAACGACTGAAAATACTCAACAGGAATCTTTAACTTATCCTGAAAGAACAGATCCGTCAGCCCCAAGGCCGCGCCACCCCCTGCCAAAAGCACACGTGTCGGCCTACTCCCTGCCTGTTGGCTTCGATAAAAGGTAATCGAGCGCTCAACTTCTGTGTGCAATCTCGTCATCACCCCACGAGCCAATTTGCTGATGCGTGCCGCCTGCTCCTCAGCAGGCTCCTCATAAGAACCTCCCGGATGGACAAAACCTTTGGCCCTTTTTAATACCTCTGCTCCCGCAAAGGATTCCTGCAAATCCGCAGCTATTGCCTGCGTTACACTGGCACCACCCATAGGCACGACCCGACAAAAGATTTTTTTTCCCTCAACCAGCAAAATATTGGTCGATCTTGCTCCGATCTCCAAAATTAAGGTACAAGCCTCAACTTCAGGATACTGATATCGAAAAGCGTTGATCAAGGCAGTGGGGGAAAGATCAACAATATCCGTCTTCAGCCCAGCTGCCGAAGCCGCCGCCATCGTCTCAGTGACCGTCTCAGTCTTCATCGCGACAATCAGAGCTTCCAACTCGGCCGCTCCAGCTTGGCCCGGGGGGAAGACCTGAAAATCCCAACTTGCCTCCTCAATCGCTGGCACCGCTTGCTGAGCCTCAAATCCGACCATCTGCTCAACTTGTCCTGGGTCACTCAACGGGAGCTTGATCACCCGTGTAAAAACCGAAGGTCCACCCAGACAGAGTGTGGTCAAACCCGACTTGATGCCCACTTCTTTAACCAAAGAGCCTATCGCCTGCATAACAGCTGGAAAAAATTCCGCCGGCTTTGTTGGATCTATATTGAGACTAATGGACCTCAGAAGAGTTAAAACCGGCGCACCCCGTTTGTCCGGACTGATTTCACCGATTCGGACCTCACCAGCCCCTACATCCAGCACTACTCTTCGTGCAAAAGTTGCCATAATGAAAGCCCCTGCCTATCAGGGCTTTTTCGGCTGAGGATAACGCTTATAATCTTTCGGCCAAAAGGGAGTATCGTAAATCGGAAGCAGAACACCACTCATCTCCTGCGCGTCGGCACTTTTATTCCAATCAGGGTCTTTCTTTCCCCCTCGTCCACTCGGTCCTTTTTCCTTCGCCTCCTGTAAATCAAAGGCACCCTGGACTGGCGCACCCGCCTCGGTTGCTTCCACCTTTAAATTCATCATTCCCTTAACCCAATCTTGCTCCCCCCCAGACTTCGTCCCAGCAAAACGCAAAACCGATGCGGGAGGCAAAAAAACTCCGGCATAGTGTTTCTTGCCCCTAGGCACATCCCGATACGTAGCCTCACCTGTGAGCACGACAAATTTTTCTTTCAACTTGCCCCCTTCGGGCTCAGGCACCCCTTCATAACCCTCTAGGTAGAATTTAAACTTCACCTCAGGCGTGAACTTATTTGTGGTTGAAAAAGGTACATCAATCCTCAACCACCTTCCTTCCTGGGTTGCTTTATTATCATCGACCGATGGCGCCGGTTTTCCGCCTGAGCCTACCGAGTCAGGAACGGACGCTAGCTCTATCTCAAGCTCCTGAACCTTGCCAAACTCCAAATTTGATTTCTCCTTCTTTTCCTCCTGCGCCACCGTTCCCATAGGGACCCCAGCAATCAAAACCCCAAGGCAAAGAATTTTTAAAGCACCCATCCGAATAATCTAAAGGGGCTAGGTTTACGGTCAATGGAATTGAACCCCCCTCTCACCAACACTTTGGAAAAAACTTACTCTTTGCGATCGTATGCCAAATTGGGCCGTAGCCACCTTTCAATCTCCTCCACGGCCACTCCCTTTCTACCCGCATAGTCTTCGACCTGATCCCGACCGATCGGACCTACCGCAAAGTATCGAGCCTCAGGATGCCCAAAATAAAGGCCACTCACAGAGCTCGCAGGTGTCATCGCGCAATTTTCTGTGAGTTGAATTCCCACACTTGTCTCCGCATCCAATAACGCCATCAACCCCCTCTTCTCTGAATGGTCAGGGCAAGCGGGATAACCTGCAGCAGGTCGAATCCCACGATACTTTTCATCAATCAAATCTTCTTTGGATAACCCCTCCTTTTTCCCAAATCCCCAGGCAGATCGAGCCAACTCATGCATCCTCTCCGCAAACGCCTCTGCACACCGATCCGCTAAAGCCTTCAACATGATCGCCTGATAATCGTCGTTTGCTTTTTCCAAATCCTTAGCCCAATCCTCCACTCCGTGACCCGCAGTGACCGCAAATGCCCCTAAATAATCCCTCTTTCCGCTGCTCACAGGTGCCAAAAAGTCCGAAAGACAACGATTGGGCTCCCCATCGCTCCTCGCCATCTGCTGCCGCAACCCGTGAACCCTGGCTTTCACCTTTTTTCGAGAGTCATCCTCATACAGTAGAATGTCGTCCCCATCGGAATTCGCTGGGAAAAAAGCCATCACACCCCGAGCCCGGATTCGATTTTCCTTTAAAATCTTAGCCAGGAGGATCCTCGCATCGTCATAAAGCTTTTTCGACTCCACCCCCACCACCGGATCTTCAAGGATTTTTGGAAATCGTCCCCGTAGCTCCCACGCATGAAAGAACGGGGACCAATCGATATAACCCGCCAGCTCTTCCAAGGGATAATTTTCAAAGACCTTGACCCCCAAAAACTCAGGCTTCTCAGGATCCTTTGACCAATCGAACTTTGCCGCTCGCTTCCGTGCCTCCCCAACCGAGAGAAGTTTCTGCGCCGCCCTACGAGTCTCATAATCTTTTCTCGCCTTCTCCTGATCCGTCCGAACTTGGCTTAAATACCCCCCTCGATTCTCAGGCGAAAGCAACTTCTGCGCCACCCCAACCACCCGCGAGGCATCAATCACGTGCACCACCGAACCCGTATACGCAGGAGCAATCTTAACCGCCGTGTGAGCCGCACTGGTCGTCGCTCCCCCAATCAACAAGGGAATTTCAAACTTTTCGCGACTCATCTCCTCTGCAACCGTCACCATCTCATCCAAGGAAGGTGTAATCAGCCCACTCAGCCCGATCAGATCCACCCCGCGTGATTTTGCCTCAGCTAAAATCTTCTCGCACGGAACCATTACGCCAAGATCCACTACCTCGTACCCGTTACAGGCCAAAACTACTCCCACAATATTTTTCCCAATGTCATGGACGTCCCCCTTGACCGTAGCCATGAGAATTTTCCCCGCTCCTTTACTTTTGTCTCCAGCCTTCTCCTTCTCCTTTTCCATGTACGGGGTCAGGTACGCCACCGCTTTTTTCATCACTCGAGCACTCTTTACCACTTGAGGAAGAAACATTTTTCCCGCACCGAAAAGATCCCCGACATGCCGCATTCCTCCCATCAAAGGCCCCTCGATCACTTGTAAAGGCCGTCCGTACTTCTGGCGTGCCTCCTCCGTGTCCACATCAATGAAATCAGTAACTCCCTTGAGTAGGGCGTGGAGCAATCTCTCATCGACAGAGCCTTTTCTCCACTCCTCGTCCTTGACCACGGTTTTTCCACCCGCTTTAACCGTCTCCGCAAATTCCAACAAACGCTCCGTCGCGTCAGGACGACGATTCAGCAGAACATCCTCCACCCTCTCCTTAAGGTCGGCGGGTATCTCCTCATACACCGCCAACTGCCCCGCATTCACAATCGCCATATCCAACCCAGCCTGAATCGCATGATAAAGAAAACAGCAGTGCATGGCTTCCCGGACCGGATTATTTCCGCGGAATGAAAACGATATATTGCTTAATCCACCGCTCGTTTTGCAACCAGGCAACGTCTTTTTGATCTCTCGGACCGCTTCAATGAATTCCACTGCGTAGTTGTTGTGCTCCTCAATTCCCGTAGCCACGGTTAAAATATTTACGTCAAAGATGATGTCCTCAGGCGCTAATCCAGCTTTTTCGGTTAACAGCTGATACGCCCTTCGACAGATCGCCACCTTCCTCTTTGCATCGGCCGCCTGCCCCTCTTCATCAAACGCCATCACAATAACGGCAGCCCCATAGCGCCGGACTTTTTTGGCCTGCTCTAAAAAGACTTTTTCTCCCTCTTTTAGGCTGATCGAATTCACCACTGCTTTGCCCTGAACACACTGCAGGCCCGCCTCCAGAACCGACCACTTTGAACTGTCCAAAATAAAAGGAATTCGTGCAATTTCCGGTTCACTTCCGATTAGATGGAGAAACCGCGTCATGCTCGCCTCCCCATCCAATAAGGCCTCGTCGAAGTTGAGATCGATCATGTTCGCACCTGCTTCGACCTGTTGCCTTGCGACCGCCACAGCCTCTTCAAACTTTTCCTCTTTGATTAAAGCGGAGAATTTTGGCGATCCCGTAACGTTCGTTCTTTCCCCAATTGAGGTGAATGATCCCCCCGTTCCAATTTCATAAGGCTCGAGTCCCGCCAGAACGGTAGAGTGCCCTGGGCTTGCAGGGATTCTGGGCTTTGCTTTCGCCACGGCCTGAGCGATCACCGCGATATGATCTGGCGTTGTGCCGCAACAACCTCCCACCATGTTCAAAAATCCTGCTTGAGCAAATTCCCCTAAAACCTCCGCCATCTGCTCGGGAGTCTCGTCATACCCACCAAATGCGTTCGGCAGCCCAGCGTTTGGGTAACAGCTGACAAAACAGTTGGCCAACTTGGATAGCGCCGCCATGTAAGGACGCATCTCTTTCGGACCCAGCGCACAATTAATTCCAACACTGAAGGGCTGGGCATGCCGAATCGAATGCCAGAACGCCTCGGTTGTCTGCCCAGACAGTGTTCTTCCCGATGCATCGGTAATCGTCACTGAAATCATAACAGGTAATCGATACCCCAACTCGTCAAAAACTTCCTCCATCGCCCACAACGCTGCCTTGAGATTTAAAGTGTCAAACGTGGTCTCGGGAAGAAGTACATCCACTCCTCCCTCAATTAAGGCTCTTACCTGCTCCCCATACGCGGCGGCAAGCTGCCGAAAGGACACCGCCCGATACTCGGGTCGGTTCACATCGGGTGACATCGATGCCGTTCGGTTGGTCGGCCCCACCGCCCCTGCAACCCAGGCTAATTTACTAGGATTGGCTTTCATGTGCTCATCCGCCACTTTTCGTGCCAAGCGAGCCGCCTCAAGGTTGATCTCCCTCACAGCCCCCTCCAACCCATAGTCGGCTTGAGAAATCGAAGTCGAATTAAACGTGTTCGTCTCGATAATTTCTGCCCCTCCCTCCAAATAAGCCCGATGGATTCCGCCAATGACATCGGGCCGGGTCAGCGTGAGAAGATCATTATTTCCCTTCAGATCACTCGGGTGATTCGCATACCTTTCTCCGCGGAAATCCTTTTCCGTCAACTTATGACGTTGGATCATCGTACCCATCGCGCCGTCCATCATGACAATCCTCTCCCGAAGGGCCTTTTCGAGTTGCCCTCTACGCAAAATAACTCTTTCACGCGATTCCATGCTTCTATCCTAGACAGGTTTTATCCCCTGTCGATATATATATCAGCTTATCATGATATATCGATATATCTGTACCCACATCGGAACCTTTGCCTTGGCCTAATCCGCCTGTGAGATACTATTTTCAACTTCTCGGCGCTGTCGTCTAGAGGCCTAGGACAGGTCCCTTTCAAGGACCATACACGGGTTCGAATCCCGTCAGCGCCAACTACTTGCTTCCAGCCTTTAACCAAACTTCGGCCAACTGCCAGTCAGACGGGAGCGTGATCTTCAGATTGGGTTCGGTCGCCTCGACCAAAATTCCCTTCACCCCCGCCAACTCCGCTGCCGCCATGCAATCCGTCACCGTCTTTCCCTCAGCCCGTGCCTTCTGTAAACCCTGCCGCAAAATCGCACCCCGTACCACCTGCGGGGTCTCCATCCTCCACAACCCCTCCCGATCTAACAGACGCACAACATTTCCCTGCCCATCCGCCTGTCTTACCGTATCACTCATCTTTCGAGCCGCCGCAGCGGCTCCCGACTTTTTAGCCCCCGCCATCACTCTCTCAATCAGCCCCGCCGTTGTTAAAACTCGTGCCGCATCGTGCACCACGGCCCACTCAGTCCCGCCCTCTAACGCCTCCAACCCCTCCCAAACCGAGTCCTGCCTCTCCTTACCCCCAACAATCACCTCCACTCTCTTGGCCTCATTTGGATAATTCTTCCCAATCCAAAGTTTCGCCTCCTCCTGCACATCCGCCCGTACAGCCACCACCACCTTCTCGATATCGCGAATCCCTAGCAACGCCTCCAACCCGTACGCCAGAACAGGACGCCCCGCGATGGCCGTGATCGATTTATCATGACCCAACCTCCGGCCCTGCCCAGCCGCCAAAAGAATCGCCCCAGCCGAACCGCTCACGGGCGCGAGCGCTCAAGGGAAGACGTTTTTTTGTCTGCTTTCTTTCTGCCCTCTCCCTCTTCGTCTCCCTTTCCTGAATCATCACTGTAAAACAGAACTCCATGCTTTCTTAAATTCGCCATCAAGTTTTTCATGTCTTGTGCCATCTTCTCGTCCTTCATCATGGTGTAGAGAGGGCCTTTACCATTCTTTGCTTCATCCAACAGTGCTTGAGCCGACTTCGCAAACCCGTCTACCCTCCTTGCCGCAGATCGAATATCATCCAAGGCAGGCCCCGCCGAAGCCAGCATCGCATTTAAACCCGCCTCCTGCTCCCCCTTCACTCTTTCCCCAGGCTGAATAAATGTCCCGTCCATAGTCTCAGGAGGAACCACCCGAACAAACCGATCACCCAACATCCCATACTGATCGATCCTGAATTTCGAATGGGCAGGCAACTGGGTCCCATCATCGATCCGTAGGGTCAACTCCACGTAATTTTGCCCCACCCGATAGATCGGAGTGTCCGAAACAATTCCGATCTGAGCTCCGCGAAGCAAAACCTTTGAATTTTTTAAAATATCCCTCGCATCCTCAAACTCCACGATAACAGGATACGTTTTACGAAAGTAATTTCCCAGCTTTCCAAAAGCCACGATCAGGCTGGCGGTCGCCACCAAGCCCGCGATAACGAAGAACCCCACTTTTGTTTCTAAACTGCCTTCTTTCATAAGACTCCTTTCCTTATCCTGTGATTCCGATTCCTTCAGCATGCCCGCGAACAAAGTCGCGTACCAGAGGATCCTCACACCGATCCACCTGTTCAGGCGTGCCTTCGAAGTAAATCTTGCCCTCGTGCAAATAGGAAATCCTTTCCCCTACCATTCGCGCACTCACCATATCGTGCGTCACCACAATCGAGGCCATACCAAACATCTTCCCTAAATGCAGGATCAGTCGATTGATGCTATCCGCCACAATCGGGTCCAACCCAGTCGTGGGTTCATCGTACAACATGATGTCGGGTCGAGAAATAATAGCCCTCGCCAAAGCCGCCCTCTTCTTCATTCCGCCACTCAACTCCGCAGGCATCTTCTCTTCTGTCCCACTTAGGGAAACAATCTTCAGAGCCTCAGCCACCTTGTCCCTTAACACGGCCTCACTTTTCTCTCCCTGCTCCCGCAAAGGAAAAGCCAGATTATCAAAAACGGTCAACGAATCGAACAGCGCAGCTCCTTGAAAAAGCATTCCAATTTTTCTTCGATACGGGTTCCACTCCTCCTCACTCAGCCCCGTCAGCTTCTTGCCTTCAAAAAAAACCTCCCCTGCCTCGGGTTGCAAGAGCCCCATAATCACACGAAGCATCACACTCTTGCCGCACCCGCTTCGCCCAATCACAACCACACGCTCCGCCGGCCCCAATCTCAAATTGACGCCTCGCAAAACCTCTTGGCCCCCCATGCTTTTCCATATTTCTTTGAGCTGTAACATTGATTTTCTTAGTTGGAGTAAAGGAGCGCATTCAGAAGCACCGTCAGAAAGAAGTTCACAATCAATAGTGCCAGAGACGCGTTAACCACCGCCTCGGTCGTCGTCTTGCCTACCCCCGCAGTGCCAGGCGGGCAGTTCATTCCCTTATGACAAGCGATCGCCGCAATAATCACCGCAAAAATGAAGGACTTGATCAGCGCAATCACCACGTCTTTGCTATCCGTAAATTTAATCGTGTTGTCCCAGTAGTACGCCCCATCCACACCAAATATTTTTACTGCAACAAAATATCCGCATCCGATTCCTGTGACCAAAGCTAGCCCGGTCAAAATCGGTGCTGATATCACCAAAGCTAAAAACCTCGGCACAATCAGATACTCCGTCGGATACACCCCCAACGCCCGCAGGGCGTCCACCTGCTCGGTAATCTTCATGGAACTCAACTCCGCGGCCATCGCCGCTCCCACTCTTCCCGCCAAAAGCAAACAACATAAAACTGGACCTAACTCGCGACACATTGCAATCGAGACGGTTGGCCCGATGGCGGACTCCATACCAAATCTTTTAAACTGAAACCAGACCTGCGCCGCAAACACCGCGCCTGTAAATGCCCCCGTCGTCAAAACCACAACCTGCGAACGAATTCCAATGAAGTACATCTGCTCCCAAAGTTGATCCCACCGAATTCGATACTGCACCATGCTCCGCAAGGTGTCGCCGAGAAGAATGAAGACCGATCCAGCCGTCCGACAGGACTCCGTGAAAACGGCTCCAAACTTACCCGCTAAATACACGGCCCAGCCCATCCAATCGTTCTAGGGAACACCTAACCCCGCATCAAGCCGACTGCCCAAACCAATTTTCAATCTCCTGAATGCTAAGCTCATCCAACCTCTCAACCTCCCGATCCACACTCTCCAAGTGCCCCCCAGGATGCGTTGTTGTCACCCCGACCACCTTCATCCCTGCCGCCCGACCCGCCTCCACCCCCGCCGGCGCATCCTCAAAAACCACACACCTTTCAGATTTTGCCCCCAAACGCCTGGCCACCTCTAAAAAAACATCCGGCGCAGGCTTCCCTCTCATCACATGCTCCGCTGTCACTGCTGTTTTAAAAAACATCTCCAAGCCCAAGATCTCTAAACCCAGCTTTACGTTCTTCTCTTCCGTAGAGGATCCAATTCCACACGCGATTCCCCCCTCTCGAAGCCGCTCCAACCACTGCCGAACCCCAGGCAGTGGCTCAATACCCCAATCCTTTACCACCTCCCGATACAACTCCTCTTTCCTTAAACTCAGCCTCTGGATTTCATTCAAATCCTCAGACCATTGGAGCATATCCCTCATGATCTCCACATTCCTCCTCCCAAATCCTTTCAAAAAATGCCCCTCAGGCAAAATCTTGCCCTCCTCCCTCGCCAATCTTTCCCAACTCTCCTCATGATGACGAGAGCTGTCCAAGATCACCCCATCCCAATCAAAAATTGCCGTCCAAATAGCTTTCACCTTATGTGGGCATAGCGACCCACCTTCCCACTTTCAAACTTTCCTCCTTCCGTCATCCTTATCCTATGTCCGCTAAACCCCTAGAAAAACTCAATACCCCCTCGGGCGATGCCATCGAACAGTCCCTCCGCCCCTCACGCCTCACCGATTTTACAGGCCAACCCAAACTAAAAGACCGTCTCGGCATCCTGATCGACTCCGCCCGTGCCCGATCCCAACCCCTCGATCACCTTCTTCTTAGCGGACCCCCTGGCCTCGGCAAAACAACTCTCGCCCATATCCTCGGCGCGGAGATGAATGCCACGGTCCGCACCACCTCAGGCCCTGCCATCGAAAAAGCAGGCGACCTCGCCGGTCTGCTAACGGGCCTACAAGAGGGAGACATCCTCTTCATTGACGAAATTCATCGCCTCTCCAAAGTCATCGAGGAATACCTCTACCCCGCCGTCGAAGATTTCCGTATCGATATCGTCATCGATCAAGGCCCCGCCGCCCGCTCCGTTCGTCTTAACCTTCCCCGTTTTACGCTGATCGGAGCCACCACACGTGCCGGCCTTCTTAGTGCTCCCCTACGCTCCCGATTCGGC
>Ga0209087_1000676_pt1 | contig 21047 bp, 15 predicted proteins | sample S_130805_EF_Meta_FD_187321 | JGI IMG/M metagenome (GOLD analysis project Ga0209087, IMG submission 187321) | Freshwater microbial communities from Lake Simoncouche, Canada to study carbon cycling - S_130805_EF_MetaG (SPAdes) (version 2) | ecosystem: Environmental > Aquatic > Freshwater > Lake ... | reverse complement strand
TTCAATGTTGGATGTTCAATGTTCATACCCCTCCGGCTTTAGGAATGGGAGGAACATCGAACATCCAACATCCAACATAGAATATTGAAGGGGAGAAGTTTGCATAGCAGGTTGCGGGTGATTCAAGGGGCGTTCTCGATGTGGGATGTTCAATGTCGGATGTTCAGTGTTGGATGTTCAGTGTCGGATCTTCAGTGTTGGATGTTCAATGTTGGATGTTCAATGTTCATACCCCTCTGGCTTTAGTAATGGGAGGAACATCGAACATCCAACATCCAACATAGAGTATTGAAGGGGATAAGTTTGCATAGCAGGTTGTGGGTGATTCAAGGGGTGTTCTCGATGTGGGATGTTCAGTGTTGGATGTTCAATGTGGGATGTTCAGTGTTGGATGTTCAATGTTGGATGTTCAGTGTTGGATGTTCAATGTTGGATGTTCAGTGCTGGATGTTCAATGTTCATACCCCTCCGGCTTCACGCCACCCAACCGGCTCGATTCATAAGCCGCTTCAACACAGGCCATCGTCTTGATCACATCTTCTACCGAAGTCGGCATATTAGGTTCGCTTCCTTCCTTGGCCCGCATCACTTGGGCCATGGATCCGATGAAGGCCTCCGGAAACCAAGAGCCTTCGATGGGCACCTTCACCCATTCCGGTTCCTGTCCCTCACGCAGGATGCAATACTCAAACTCATCACCCACTCCACGCGGGTAATCCATGAGGAGACCGATGCGGGCTTTGATCGCGCCCTTCGTGCCCTCCCACTTGAGGTAACTTTCCTGATGCTTGCTCCCAAAGCGATGCATGTGATTCGTCGAAATGGTCGCGCGCACGGGATCAGGGTAATCGAGAATGATGGTGCTCGAGACGCTCGCCAGCTTGGGCAGATCGGGATGAGGCACGGTGCGGGCCATTATGCTTCGAGGCTGTCCAAGGAACGAACGGATCAAATCCAAATAGTGCACGCTGTGATACACGATCTCGACGCGAGGAATGCCCTCGAGAAAAGAGAACAAGCCCCATGGGGTGAAAACATTGAGACGCATCTCCATGTCCAGCAACTCTCCGATGACTCCGGCATCGATGAGACTCCGCGCCGCCAAGACAAATGGCGCGAACCGCAGTTGGCAATTGATCGCCGCATGGAGATTCTTCCTTCGACACACCTCAAGAATCTCCTTGGCCTGGGCCATGCTTTCCCCCATCGGCTTTTGAATGAGCACAAACGAATGATCCGGCAATTGGCGCAAGGCATCAACGAACATCGTGGCCGGCAACGCCAGATCGTAGATCACATCCGCAGGTGCGGCAGAGACCATTTCCTCGAGATTCGAAAAAACGTTGGGAATCGAAAACTCCGCAGCCAGTTCTTCAGCCCGCGAACGAGTTCGATTCATGATTCCCCATACGGGAAAGCCTGCTTTCCTGTATGCGGGGAGGTGCGCATCTTTCACGATTCCACCCGTGCCAATGATGGCGATCGGAAATGTTCTTTCCGGGAGTCGTGGAGTGGTTGCAATATTAGGGATCATGCGTAGAGTTTCATCAGTAAAATAAAATCTTGCAATTGAAAAAATGAATAAAAAGATTCCCAGCTACCCAGTTCCAGCTCTCGACAAGGGCTTGGACATCCTTGAAGCGCTGAGTGCCAGCTCCGAGCCACTGACGTTGAGCGCCCTTGCACAGTTTCTGAAACGCAAAAACAATGAGATTTTCCGAATGCTCAATCTCCTCGAGCGCCGCCGCTATGTTCTGAGGGATGAGACGGGAGGCTATCGACTCTCCCTCCGGATGTATCAATTGGCAAACGCTCAACCCAGCCTGGCTCGATTGATCGAAGTTGCTACGCCTGCGCTTCGCGAGTTGAGCCGGGTAACTGGCGAATCCTGCCACCTGAGCGTTCTCGAGGGCTTGGAAATCGTGATTCTCGCCCGAGTGGAGTCCTCCAACCGCGTTCGCCTCGTCGTAGAACTTGGCGGGCGATTCAGCGCCCTGACAACCGTCTCCGGGCGAGTCATCCTGTCCAACAAGGACCCCAGAGTCCGGCAAGAACTGCTGGATTCCGATCCAGAGTTCCAGCGTCTCAAACCCAGGGACCGGAGGGCACTCATGGAAAGGATTGAACTTATCGCCCGGGAGGGATTTTCGGAGGCGAAAGACGAGACGATCTCCGGCGTGGTGGATGCCGCCATTGCTATCGGCGGATCGTCTTCGGGAATTGATGCCGCCGTTGCCATCGCAGCCTTGACTACGGAAAGCCGTCGGCGTGACCCGCGAGAGTTTCGGCATCCGCTTGAAGAGTGCGCAAAGACTCTTCGTGATCGCCTGGGGATACCGTAAGAAAACAAGAGGCCGAAGGGGATCTACCGCCACCGGATCGGAGAGACGCCTGTGCCACTCTCCAAAAGTCCCAAAAGTATCGGCTTTGGGTATCAATCGGCAGCCGGTGCGTTGGCGAGTTGCTGGGCTTGGAGGCAGAGTTCGGCGGCAAGGAAGGTGTGCTGTTGCGTCATCGCGGTCTCCGTGCGGTGCAGGCAGTCGAGGAGGAGCTGGCCAAAGAACGGGAAACCGACCAAACCAGCGCAAGGAATGCGATGCTCGCCCTTGGCATCGACGAGGAGGAGCTGATCCGCACCATTGGAGGTGGTGATGTCGGTGTATTTGCGCAATTCGATGTAACCCTCCGTGCCGAGGATCACGAGGCGGCCGTCGCCCCAGGTGCCGAGTCCGGCGGGGGTGAGCCAATCCACGCGAAAGTAACCCGACGCGCCGTTGTCGGCGAGGAGGTTGCACTCGCCGAAATCCTCGAGTTCAGGATGCGCGGGGTTGGCGACATTGCCGGCTGCAGCGTGAACGATTTTGGCGTTTTTGGCACCGGTGAAAAAAAGGAACTGCTCGCATTGATGGCTCCCGATGTCGCAGAGAATGCCGCCGTATTTTTGCTTCTCGAAGAACCAGGCGGGTCGAGCCGAGGCACTGAGGCGATGAGGGCCGGTGCCGAGGGTTTGGACGACTTTTCCGATGGCTCCGGCGGCGATGAGGTGGCCGGCGTGGACGGCGCACTCGACATGGAGGCGCTCGCTGTAGTAAACGGCATATTTCTGGCCCGTGGCCTCGCAAGTGCGGCGGGCCTGCTCGAGCTGATCGAGGCTTGTGAAGGGAGTTTTGTCGGTAAAATAATCCTTCTCGGCGTCCATGACGCGGCAACCGAGCGGGCCGCGTTCATTGGGAACGGCTGCCGCTGCGACGAGTCGCACTTCGGGATCATCGAGAATTTCCTCCAGCGAACGCGCCGAGCGGGCATGGGGGAACTTTTCTTGAAACGCTCGCACTTTCTCCGCATCGGGATCGAAGACCCACTTGATTTGCGCGCCAGCCTCGACCAAGCCGTTGCACTGGCCGTAGATGTGGCCATGGTCGAGGTGTGTGGCAGCCATCACAAACTCGCCCGACTTGCAGACCGGCGAAGGCTTACCCTTTGGAGCGTGAGTCATTCCATCCGCACTCATAGCTTTAGGATTCACAAATGTTCTCGGCCAGGTAGTGGAACGACTGGGCCAGCGAGTCGACGGGATCGCCTGGCGTGGTATCTTGCTCGACGATAAACCACTGGCAACCAGACTTCTCAGCGGCTTCAATGATGCGCGGGAAGTTGAGGTTTCCCGCACCGACTTCACAGAAGGTGGAGTGGTTTTCGTGATTGACGACGAAATCCTTCAAGTGGATCAGCGGGAGGCGACCGGCGAGGCGCTGGCACCAATCGACGGGATCGCCCCCGCCGTATTGCACCCAGTAGGTGTCGGGTTCGCCCTGCAGATGCGGAGCCTCGGCAAAAATCCTCTCGAAGATCGTGCGGCCCTCCCATTTCCGGAATTCATTGTGATGGTTGTGGTAGCAGAGCGTCATCTCGTGGGAGGCGAGAACGGCTGCCGATTTTTCCAAGCCAGATATGAGGCGCTGGATGCTGTCGCCATCACCGAAATCGACTCCGGCCGGGTGAGGGTAGGCGGTGAAGCGGCAGCGCAGCTTTTGGAGGCGCTCGACGACGGCTTGGGGGTCGTTCAAGATTTTATCCCCCGGCTCATGCGTGGCACAGCAGACGAGGCCCTCGCCGTCGAGGATGCGGAGGAGTTCGTCTTCGGCAATGGGACCCATTCCGCTCACTTGAACGGCTTGATAGCCCACGGCGCGCACGCGGCGTAGGGTCGCGGCGATTTCCGCTGGAGTTTTCAGGATGTCGCGGCAGGTGAAAAGTTGGGCAGCGAGTTGGGTTACTTTCATTTTTTCGAGTGAGTTGGAGATTTTTTCAAACGGGCGAGTAATTTGGCAAAGCGGGGAGCAGAGAGGGGAAGCTCCACGCTGCAGTCCTCGAGGCTCGAGAGCAGGATGGCGTTGGCGAGTTCCACCGAGTGGATGCCCTCGGCGGCGGGCGATAAAAGGGTTTCGCACTTCAAAATCGCGTTGGTGAAATTTTTGAGAATGCCCACATGCTGCTCGCCACGATGCGACGGGAGGGGAATCGAAACATTCCAAATCGGCGGGGCGGCAAACTTCTCGGTGGTGGTGCGGCTGAATTCGCTGGCGGCGATTTCGTTGCGGCGGAATTCCATGCGTCCCTCCTCGAGCACCACTCGTCCACGCTCGGCGGCGACTTCCAAGCGATTTGTGCCTGGGGCCTCACCGGTGGATGTAATAAAGACGCCGGTCATACCATCGGGGTATTCAAAGTAAGCGGTGACATCGTCCTCGACTTCGATGTCGTGATAACGACCGAGTTGGCAAAATCCGCGCACTTTGGATGGCATACCGAAAATCCATTGGAAGAGATCCAGGTTGTGTGGGCATTGGTTGAGCAAGACTCCCCCACCCTCGCCGGCCCATGTGGCCCGCCAGCCGCCGTGGGCGTAGTAGGCACCGGTGCGAAACCAATCGGTGACTGTCCAGTTGACGCGGCGAATCTGACCCAGCTCGCCCGAAGTCACAAGCTGGCGGAGCTTTTGGTAAATCGGGTCGGTGCGCTGATTAAACATGGCGGCGAAAACCTGATCCGAGCCGCGGTGGGCTGCGAGCAACTTGAGCGCGTCGGCTTTATCTACCGAGATGGGTTTTTCGACCAGCACATGCAGGCCGGCCTTGAGCGCGGCGATCCCCACCGCCGTATGGGCGTAGTGCGGCGTGCAGATGAGCACGGCGTCGATATTCCCAGACTTCACAAGCTGCGCGAAGTCCGTGAAAAATGGAATCTCAGGGAATTCTGCGGCAGCGTTTGTATTCTGGTCACAGATCGCCGCCAGTGCGCATCCCGGCACTTGGCCATTGAGGATGGAACGCGCATGGGAGACCCCCATCAAACCAAGGCCCACGATGGCCAGCCTGACTTCGGTGGATTTTTTCATCAAATAAGGATAATTTTTTTAGAGCTGACTGGCTGAAACATGAAACCAAAAGCGGAGAGGTCGAAAAGTAAGGGCTCTGGGGCGCTCGCGATCCACTCCAGGTTCACGCAGGTCGCGCCAAGCTCTGTGCGGATCGATAGGAATTTGACCTCCCCTGGCTTGCATGGGATTTTCGATCGGCGGGGTCGTCGCGGGGCGTTGGCCCGGAGTTTGAAGCTGGGAGCGGCCAGCCACGAGCGGCAGCGCCAGTAGAGCGATGCGATCCATGCTTGGCGCGGAGTTCATTCGGGTTCCCCGAAGCTGATGTCCGACACCATGCCGGTGAAAGGGCGTCCGCCCTCTAAGCCTCGGCTGCCGAGCCTAAACGGGAGCTTGAAATTATCGAACAGCCCGGACTCGGGAATCTCCAAGGTCGCCGTCTCCTCCCCGACGCGGAAGGTCAACTCCTTGCCTTTGAGGCTCGCGACGACCTCGCTCCACTGGTCCCTGAGCAACGATACCGTGAGAGTCCCGCCGCCGTAGGTGAGGAGGCTCAGTTTCTCTTTCGATGCATCATATCGCATCTCGATCCGGAACATGTCGAGAAGCGTCTGCACTTTCACGCCCTCGTCCAGCGGCATCACGCGCAATCGGATGCACCAGTCGGCTTCGCCCACGAAGGGCTTGGGCGCGCTGATCCCGACGCCGGGCTCCCCCTCGGCCCCCGAGAATTTCAGCACCTTTTTCCCCCCGCCCTTTGGGTCGTCGACGATGCTGCACCCGCTGTTCGGGCCGATGAGGAGGGCGTTGGTGCCGATGGCGTCGAGGATGGCGATGGAATCTCCGCGCGGCTCCGAGTTCGCGGGATCCCACGCGGCGACCGCCCCGGGCGGCGGCGCTGCGGCGGCGGAAGAGAGGGCGGCGATTGTCAAGACGAGGGAGAGGAGTTGTTTCATAGTTTTGGAGAGATTATATTTCGCTGGTAAAAATATCTTTCAATGGTAAGCATGACAAGGTTTTTATTTATGTCGAGGTGAACGCTCACTCGACAAAAACATTTTCCTACCTTGGGGAGGACGGCGGTCATAGACGCGCCGCTACAGTAGATAGAGTCGAAAAGCATTCAGCTTTTGGTATGAGTCTCGAGGACAACATTTCCTCCGCGCCTCAGCGGGAAAATCACCAACTTGGAATAGCGAAGTGTCCGAACGGCTCTTCGCTGAATTGAGTGAGTGTTTGCTGAAAACAGGACTCGCGCAGAGGCGCGGAGACGCGGAGGGTGGGTGTCGAGCCAGCGGGGGACTGGCTTTGAAATCTGCTCCGTGTGGCGCGAATTCAGGCATTAGAGACTCATTGTTTCCATGAATAGAACATTTTTCCAGTAATAATCTGACGCAAAATCAGGCAAAATACTTGTTGCTCTCGAACCGGATTTCATTAAGTTTTTCTTTTTTTTCATAAACGCCGCTTCGTTTTAGTATCAACCCCCTCACACCTCACAAAAAGTGAAAACCCGCATATCCCTCTGCTTAGCCTCCCCCATCTTGGCCGCCCTCCTCCTGGGCGCGTCACCGTTCCTCCATGCCGATGTCACCATGCCGGCGATTTTCGGCGATCACATGGTGCTCCAGCAAGGGGGCACACTTCCCGTCTGGGGCATGGCGGCTGCGGGGGAGGAAGTCACTGTCACAGCGGGGGCCGCCACCGCCAAGACCACCGCCGGCGTGGATGGCAAATGGCGCGTCGATCTCGCCGCGCTCCAAGGCTCGACGGAACCCATCACCCTGACCGTGTCCGGCAAGAATAAACTGACCTTTTCCGACGTGCTCGTCGGCGATGTTTGGGCCTGCTCCGGGCAGAGCAACATGGCAAGCGGCATCAACCATTCGAGCCGCGGAAAAGAGGATATTGCCAAGGCCAATCGCCCTCTGCTCCGGCTTTTTATCGTCACTCAAACGACCGCCTACACGCCACTGGATGACATGCCCCTGGAGAAGAATCCCAAATTGTCACTGGTCGGTCACTGGCAGGTTTGCACGCCGGAAATGCTCGTTGGTCACGGCGGCTGGCCGGACAGCTTTTCGGCGGTGGCCTACTACTTCGGCAGTGAAATACAAGAGCGCACCAAACTGCCCGTCGGCCTCATCCAGTGCGCCTATGGCGGTTTGCGCATCCAGTCTTTCATCAGCCTCGACGCGCTCAAGGCCAATCCCGACTTTGCCAAATACGCCGCGCAACATGAAAAAGCCAAAGCCGCCGCTCCCGCCGCGGAGGCCGCCTTTCCGGCGCTGAAGGTCGAATTTGACGCCAAAATGAAAGCCTGGAACGAGCAACATGGCGCCGCCTTTAAGCAGATCATGGCCGACTGGACGAAAGCCTCCGCCGCCGCCACGGCCGCGCGCGCGCCCGTGTCGCCCAGACCAACGCCCTCGGTGCCGATGCCCGTCGCACCGCCCGACGGCAAACCGCAGGCCACCACCCCCACCCATGTCTTCAACAGCATGATCAACCCGATCATCCCCTTCGGCATCAAAGGCGTGATCTGGTATCAGGGAGAGACCAACCGGTTCGACCCTTCACCTTCAGATTACGACAAGCTCTTCGCCACCCTCATCACAGACTGGCGCACGCGCTGGGGCAGGGGTGATTTCCCCTTTCTCTTCGTGCAACTGGCGAACTTCATGGCGCCGACCACCCAGCCGGTGGAGGAGAGCGGCTTGGCGATGATCCGCGATCTGCAACAGCGCACCCTGAAGGTTCCAAACACCGCCATGGCCGTCGCCGTGGACATCGGGGAGGCCAACGACATCCACCCGCGCAACAAGGCCGACGTGGGGCACCGCCTGGCCCTCGCCGCCCGCAAACTCGTCTACGGGGAGGATATCGAGCACTCCGGCCCGCTCTACGACGCGATGAGTGTGGAGGCGGACAAAATCCGTATCCGTTTCCAGCACGCCAAAGGGCTGAAAATCGCCGCGAATCCCAAGTTGTTTCCCGATGACACATCCACCGCCCCGGCGGAATTGCAGGCCTTCGCCATCTGCGGTGCCGACAAGAAATGGGTGGCCGCCAAGGCCGTGATCGACGGCGAAACCGTGGTGGTGTCGAGCAACGAGGTAAAAGCCCCCGTGGCCGTGCGCTACGGCTGGGCGAACAATCCGCCGTGCTTCCTCTATAACGCCGCCGATCTCCCCGCCGCGCCCTTCCGCACCGATCATTGAGCGGGATTCTGGATATTAACCAAGCGGGCACCATCAAACTCACAACCATCAGACAAAACCAAAGATCAATCATTCATGAAGACATTCCTCACCCTCCTCGCGCTGGCATCATTCACCCTTCTCAAAGCAACGGCAGCGCCGGTCGCTCCGCAGATCGAAGTCGATTGGCCCTCGTTCCTCGGTCAGCACGACCTCGTTTGGGAGCAGCTTCCGCGCCAGTGGAACGAAGGCGCCTTCGTTGGCAACGGCCAGCTTGGCATGATGGTTTACGCCACGCTCAAGGACAACCGCGTCGATTTCCACCTCGGCCGTGCCGATGTGACCGACCACCGCAAGGCTCCTGACAGGAAGACTTCGCTCGGCGTGAAGGGAGCTTCGCTATTTTGGGATTTCCCGCGTCTCGACATTGGCCGCATGGCACTCCGCCCTGCGGGAAAAATCCTGGATGGCACGATGCGCCAGGATTTGTGGAATGCGGAGATTACCGGCACCATCACCACCGATCTCGGTGAGTTGAAAATCCGCGCCTTCACTCCGCGCGACCGCATGGTCCAGATCATCCAAGTCAGTTCGACCGAGAAAACCTCCGATGGAAAACCCGCCGAATGGCAATGGGATTTCCGGCCTGGCAACCCCGCCTCGCCGCGGGCGCAGACTTCGCCGAAACAAGCCGCCGATGCCAAATACGTGACCAATCCGAATCCTGTGCTATCCGAAAAGGACGGCCTGCCGGTCTGCGTGCAGTCCCTATCGGCCGGCGGTGATTTCGCCACGGCATGGCTGGAAAAACGCGACAGCGGAGCGCGGGCATCCACCCTGTTCGTCGCCACCGCCAATGAAATCCCAGCCGCCGGGAAATCAGCCGAAGTCGCCGTGAAGGAGGTGCGTGATGCGGAGTCGGCCGCATTTGACGGGATTCTATCGGCCCACCGCAAGTGGTGGCATGCTTTCTATCCGAACGCCTTCCTCACCATTCCGGAAGCGCGGATGGAGGCGTTCTACTGGATCCAGATTTACAAAATCGCCGCCGCCTCGCGCGAGGATGGCCCGGCGGTCGATCTGTTCGGCCCGTGGTTCCGCACCTCCATATGGCCGGGCATGTGGTGGAACCTCAACGTCCAGCTCACGTATTGGCCCGTCTATGCCGGCAACCGTCTGGAACTCGGCAAAAACTACCTCGATGTGGTGGACTCACACTTTGACGAACTGTTCGGCGGTCGCATCAACCACCCCGGGCTCGGCGACTGGGCATGGGCGATGCACAACTACTGGTGGCAGCTCCGCTTCGCCGGAAACTGGCCGGCGGTTCATGAAAAGTGGACGCCAAAGGCCAAGGCCGTGCTCGCCGGTTACCTGCCGCGTCTGAAGAAAAATGCCGAGGGCAAGCTCGAGCTCAACGCGATGGGATCACCGGAATACAAAGGCTTCAAAACCTTCCCGAATACCAACTACAACCTCGCCATGCTCCGCTGGCTGCTCAACTCCCTGCTCGAAGCCGACGCCCGCTCCGGCAAGCCCGCCGATCCCGCCGCCACCGAGTGGAAACGGATTCTCGCCGAGCTCATCCCTTGCCCCGTCGATGAAAACGGCCTGCGCATCGGCAGCGACCAGGCGGTGGACATGTCCCACCGGCATTTCTCGCATCTGATCGGTCTCTACCCGCTCTATCAGCTCGATCCCAACTCCGCCGCCGACCGCGATCTCGTCGTGAAATCCGTGATCCACTGGCACAAGATCGGCGGTGGCAAGGGGCTCGCCGGCTATTCCTACACCGGCGGCACCTCGCTCTACGCATCCCTCGGCATGGGTGACGAGGCGCGCGGCATGCTGCACAATTTCCTGACAGACAACGTCGGCATCAGCCTGCTCCTGCCCAACACGATGTATGCCGAAGGCGGCGGCCGCAATCCAACCATTGAAACCCCTCTCAGCGGAGCCTCCGCCACCATGGACCTCCTGCTCCAAAGCTGGGGCGGAAGAATCCGTGTCTTCCCCGCCGTGCCTTCCGCATGGAAACAAGCCGCGTTCCATCAACTCCGCGCGATGGACGGATTCCTCGTCAGCGCCGCCCGCAACGAAGGGAAAACCCAATGGGTTTCACTGCAAAGCGAAGCCGGCGAACCCTGCATCCTCCGCGTGGCCGATTGGAAGGGTCCGCTCACAGTTTCCGGCACGCGCCAACACGACGCCACCGAACTCGCACCCGGCGAGTGGCGCATCGATCTCAAGAAAGGCGAACAAGTGCTGGTTCATCCGGCCGGCATGAACACGCAACCCGTCATCCAGGCCCTGCCCGTCAACCCCGCCGAAAGAAACCTCTATGGCGTGAAAAAGGGCAAACAGATCGAGCAGGAACAAACCCACCCCGAGGTGCCGCTCCCTCAGTGAGCCATGGGCTCCGGCGGGATCAATCGGCAACGCCAACAACGCCGAATCCTCCATCAAAATCGAATTATTTTATCCAACCCTTAAGCACAAAAATGAAATGAAACTAACCATCAATATGACCCACACCAAGCTCCTCGGAATCTTACTGCTCTCGGCCCTGCCGGTGAGTCGCGGAATCGCCGTTGATTCCAATCCCGCCACCGCGCTGAAACCGCAGGGGGCACTGACCCTTGAGAGCGCCACCTTTCTTGTGAGCTTCGATTCCGCCAAGGACGGGTTTTCGATTCGCCACAAGCCTTCGGGGAGGGTGTTTATCAAGGACGGTGTATTTGAGGAGCGCGGCGGGAAGGCCTCGCTTGCCAAGGTGAAAAACAAGTATCTCGGCGAGGGGAATGGGATCGAAATCGTTTATCCGAACGGCAACCGCGACACCATCGGCCTATACGACGGGCTGCCGTATGTGGTCTTCGACTCCACGCGGCACAATTCCTCGTCCGAGCCGCAGATCATCAATCGCGTGCCGCTCTTCTCGGCGGAAGTGGATGCCGGAACGGAGTTGTCGAAAATCAAGACGCTCGGCACTGGCGGCCTGCGCTCTCCGGCGGAAAATCCCGGCAGCTATGCGTTTCTCACATTCGCGGATCCTGCCACGCGCGGCGGCGTGGTCGGTGGCTGGCTCACGCAGGATCGCGGCAGCGGGGTGGTCTTCTCGCCGGTCGTGAACGGCGCGGTTCGGATGCAGGCGCGCGTTGATTTCGGGCGTTTGCGCATCAAGGCTGGCGGCGACGAGGGCTTGGAAACCTTTTTGCTAGGCTGGTTTGACGATGCCCGCCTTGGTCTGGAAAATTACGCCGACCAGGTTGCCAAAATCTATCAAGTGAAGCTGCCGCCGAAGATGGCCGGCCTGTGCACCTGGTATATGGAAAAGTATGCGGGGGCTTGTGATGAAATCCATTTGCCGAAGCTGGCCTCGGTCGCTGCCAGGGAACTAAAACCTTTCGGATTCGAGTTCATCCAGCTTGATGATTTCTGGCAGGAGGGTGCCGGCGGAAACGGGCCTAGGAAAAATTTCACGACTCATAGACCGAAGGGTCCCTATCCCTCCGGCATGAAGGCGGCGGCGGAAAGCATTTCCAAATTCGGACTGGTTCCGGGCATTTGGTTCATGCCGTTTGCAGGAAACTCCAAGGATCCGTTTTTCAAGGATCACCAGGATTGGTTTGTAAAAACGGCGGATGGGAAACCCTACGAAACCGCATGGGGCGGCACCTCCCTCGACATGACGAATCCGGACGCCCAAGCCTTTGTGAAGAGCATCGTCCAGCGTCTGGCGCACGATTGGGGATACAAGTTTTTCAAGATGGATGGATTTTGGACCGGCAGCGCCACCAAGCAAGTTTATGTGAATGATGGCTACAAGGAGGATGGAATGGGCGATGCCGTATTTGCCGATCCCGACAAGACGAATATCGAGGCACTGCGCGACGGCACAAAGCTCGTTCGCGAGGCAGCCGGGCCGGATGTATTTCTGCTAGGTTGCTGCGTCTCCCAGAACATGCGCTCGTTCGGCGGCTCCTTCGGCCTGCTGGATGCGATGAGGGTGGGGCCTGACACCGGCGGCGATATCGGCTCTCCTCGCGGTTCGCGGCTTTGGTTCCTCAATGGCCGCGTCTGGTGGAACGACCCCGATTGCGTCTTTGTGCGCACCGAATTTTCACTCGACCGGGCGCGTCTCAACGCCTCCTGGGCAAACATCGCCGACCAGCTTTTTTACATCAGTGACTGGCTGCCCGAAGCTCCTGCGGACCGCTTGGATATCGTGAAGCGCTGCATGCCCGCACACGGACTCCCGGTGCGTCCGGTGGATGTTTTTGAGAGCGATATCGCAAAAATCTGGTTACTCACGGACACCCGCCACGGCCTGCGCCGCGATGTGGTCGGACTTTACAACTGGAACAAAACCGCCGGGGTCATTTCCGAATCGGTTGAACGGATCGGCTTGCCCGCCGCGGGCGAGTATGTCGGCTTCGATTTCTGGGCCAACAAGTTCGTCTCTCCCTTCCGCGAAAAAATCACGGCAACACTGCCGCCGGAGTCCTGCCGGATTCTTTCTGTCCGGCCGGTGCTGACAGTTCCGCAACTTGTGAGCACCTCGCGCCATGTCACTCAGGGCATCGTGGATGTGACCAAGGAAGCATGGGATGGCCAGAAGGCGGTTCTCAGCGGCGTGAGCAAGGTGGTGGGCAATGATTCCTACGAACTGCGGATCGTCGTGCCGGCGGATGCGAAATCCTGGCGGGTGACGGGGGTGAAGGTGTCGCCTGCGGATGAGGCTGCCGGAGTGAAAGCCAGCTTTGCGCAGGACGGGCCGAAGATTCGCGCGACGCTCACCAGCGCGACCAGCCGCGATGTCGATTGGGGCGTGCAATTCGAACCGGGCGAAGTCACAGCGAATCCCCCGCCTTCCGTGACTCAGCTCAAGGCCGAGGCGGATTTCAAGGGCGTGACCGTTTCGTGGGCACCCGATGCTGCCGACAGCTATCGGGTAGAGCGTATTGGTGGCCCGATTTTTGAGACCCCTTCCCACTTCATCAAAGAATACCTGGGCGTCGAATTCGGAACAACCTACCAATATAAGGTTACCGCATTGGGATGGGGCGGAATCGCCTCGGCAAGTGCCTTGGTCGAGATCACACCCAAGGCCCCGGAAGCTCCGCCCACCCCGCCCAAACCGACGGTTCGCTTGGACGACATCACGGCTCTTAGTGTCAAAAATGGTTTCGGCAAACCCACCGCGAGTAAATCGATTTCCGGAGCTGCCCTGCAGATAAACGGCAAGACCTATGAAAGCGGAATCGGGGCCCATGCTCCGGCGCTTTCAGTATATCGCGTCCCTACTGGGGCCAGCCGTTTCGTGGCGGTCGTTGGTCTGGATGACGCAGTGAAGAATGACGCTCGCTCAAGCGTGGTATTCCAAGTCTTCGGCGATGTGAAGGAAATGGGGGAGAAGCCCGTTTTGATCGCGGAATCCCCGGGGCTGAGCAACAAGACGATCCGTTCCTGGGCGTTCAATCTGGAGCTGAATTCCCGATTCAAGGAAATTCGGCTCGTCGTCACCGATGCAGGCGACGGCCGCGCGGCCGACCAAGCGGACTGGGTGGACGCCGGCTTCATCTGCCTACCAACCAGTCCATGAAAAATTCGCCCCCTCCCCACAACGAAATCCAATTCCCTATCATGAAACCAACCCTGAATATGACCCACACCAAGCTCCTCGGAATCTTACTGCTCTCGGCCCTGCCGGTGAGTCGCGGGATCGCCGTTGATTCAAATCCCGCCACCGCGCTGAAACCGCAGGGGGCACTGACCCTTGAGAGCGCCAAGGTCCCGGAAGCTCCGCCCACCCCGCCCCAACCGACGGTTCGCTTGGACGACATCACGGCTCTTAGTGTCAAAAATGGTTTCGGCAAACCCACCGCGAGTAAATCGATTTCCGGAGCTGCCCTGAAGATAAACGGCGAGACCTATGAAAGCGGAATCGGGGCCCATGCTCCGGCGCTTTCAGTCTATCGCGTCCCTACTGGGGCCAGCCGTTTCGTGGCGGTCGTTGGTCTGGATGACGCAAAGAGGAATGACGCTCGCTCAAGCGTGGTATTCCAAGTCTTCGGCGATGTGAAGGAAATGGGGGAGAAGCCCGTTTTGATCGCGGAATCCCCGGTGCTGAGCGACCAGACGATCCGTTCCTGGGCGTTCAATCTGGAGCTGAATTCCAGCTTCAAGGAAATTCAGCTCGTCGTCACCGATGCAGGCGACGGCAACAAGGCCGACCACGCGGACTGGGTGGACGCCGGCTTCATCTGCCCACCAACCAGTCCATAATAAATTCACCCGCCCCCCCCGTCCCCACCACACCACTATGAATCCCATCCTCGGCGTCCTCTTTCACTGGCTCGGCGGCTTAGCCTCCGGCTCGTTCTATGTTCCCTACCGCGCGGTCAAAAAATGGTCTTGGGAGACCTATTGGCTCGTCGGCGGGTTCTTTTCATGGATCATCTGCCCCTGGCTTCTGGCTTCGATTTTGACGAAGGATGTCTCCGGCGTCCTCTCTTCCCAGCCGTTTTCCACGCTGGCTTGGACTTATTTTTTCGGTGTGCTGTGGGGCTTCGGTGGGATCAATCGGCCGCGCCAACAACCCCGAATCCTCAATCAAAATCGAACTGTTTTATCCAACTCCTGAGCACAAAAACGAAATGAAAACATCCCTTATCACCCTCCTCTCAATTTGAAAACCAAGCCATGAAACCCCGTTTAATGATCCCCCCGATGATCCTCGCCCTTGCCCTTGCCTCCTGCCAGAGGCCCGCCGATATGGAAATCACGTCCACCTTGAAACAGGAGGTCTTCGGCAACATGCCCGATGGCCGCGAAGTGAAAATTTTCACCCTCACCAACCGCAACGGCCTCACGGCGCGCGTCACGGAGTATGGCGCGATCCTCGTTTCCATGGAAACGCCCGACAAGGCGGGCAAGACGGCGGATATCACCCACGGCTACGACACGCTCGAAGGCTGGCTGACCAACACCTCGTATCTGGGATCCACGGTCGGCCGCTTCGGCAACCGCATCAAGGACGGCAAGTTCACGCTCGACGGCAAGGCATACGCACTAGCCACGAACAACGATCCCGGCGGCATTCCCTGCCACCTCCACGGCGGGCTCAAGGGCTTCGACAAGGTCCTGTGGTCGGGAAAACCGGTCGGCGACAACGGCGTGGAGTTCACCTATGTCTCCAAGGATGGCGAGGAAGGCTATCCCGGCAACCTCACCGTCAAGACCACCTACACGCTCAACGACGACAACGAGCTGAAATGGGAAACCAGCGCGACCACCGATGCGCCGACCATCGTCAATATCGTCCATCACAGCTACTGGAACCTTTCCGGCGATCCGACCACTTCGATCAACGACCACGAACTCACCCTCCACGCCCCCCATTTCCTGCCCACCGACATCGGCCTGATCCCGACCGGTGAGATCGCGCCGGTCGCGGGCACTCCGATGGATTTCACGAAACCGAAGATCATCGGCGCGCGCGTGGATGCGGATTTCGAGGCGCTGAAATTCGGCGGCGGCTACGACCATTGCTGGGTGTTGGAAAAAGCCGAGGGCGTGCGGCTCGCGGCGCGCCTCAAGGACCCCAAAACCGGCCGGGTGATGGAAATTTCCACCGACCAGCCGGCCATCCAGTTCTACGGCGGCAATTTCCTCGACGGCTCCTTCGCAGGCAAGGGCGGCGTGAAATATGCCAAGCGCACGGCCCTCTGCCTCGAGACCGAGGGTTTTCCAGACTCCCCGAACCAAGCCTCATTCCCATCTCCGGTTTTACGTCCAGGACAGACCTATCACCATCGCATGATCCATAAATTTCTAGCTGAATGACCCGCTCCGGAAATTCCCCCCGCCTTCGACATTGATGAAAACAACTATAATCCTAACCGCAGCACTGCTGTGCGTCCTATCGCCGATCTCCTTCGCCGTCGAGGCAGCCCCCTCCTCGGCCGATGAAAAAACCTCCGCCAAACCCCTGCGCATCCTTTGCGTTGGCGATTCCATCACCGCTGGATACACGGACAACCCAAAGTGGGATGTGCCTTTTGAATTTGGTTACCGCCAAGGACTCTTCGAGCGCCTCCAAAAATCAGGATACCAGTTCCAGTTTGTCGGGGATTCGCCGGAGCCATGGGATGGCCGGTTCGGTCTTCCGAAAAACTCACCCTCGCCGGATTTGAGAGCCATCGGCCAAGACCGCCACGAGGGCCATGGGGGATGGAATACCGCACAAGTTTTGCAACACATCGACCAGTGGATTGCAAAAAGCCAACCGGACATCGTTCTCCTGATGATCGGAATCAACGACGCAGGCAGGCCGCCGACGGCGGAGAACCTCAAGGGCATCGTGGAAAAGATCGTGTCTGCCCGTCCGCAGGCCCATGTGGTGGTGGCCCAAATCACCCCTCTATTGAAATTCACCCAAAGCATCGCGGACTACAACACCAGCATCCGCGACACGCTGGTGCCGGAATTCCAGCAACGCGGATGCAAGGTCTCCACGGTCGATCAATACCGGAATATGCTGAAACCCGACGGCACGATCGACCCCGGGCTCTTCTCGAACAAAATCAATCATCCCAACGCCACCGCCTACGACCGCATGGCTCAAACATGGTTCGAGGCGATCCAAGCTATCTTTCCTTCCGTTAAAAAATAACCCGCAGTTCCACCGCAACTTATGAAATCAAAAACATCACTCCTCCTCCTCGCCGCGGCGCTCCTTGCGCCATCGTTCACACTCCACGCGGAAAATGCCTCGCCAGCGCCCGCTATTTCCCAAGAGCGAATGCAGCAAGTCTATGACGAGGTCAAAACGCCCTTTAAGTATGGCGTCGTCATTCGCGGAGAAGCGAACCAGTTTGTCGATTCCCCAAGCGTCTTCCGGAAGGATGGCCATTGGTATATGGTCTATATCACCATCACCAAGAAAGTCGGCTACGAGACCTGCCTCGCCCGCAGTGCCGATCTTTTGAAGTGGGAAAAGCTGGGAAAGATTCTGAGCTACCCCGCCGAAGGTTGGGATCGCTGGCAGCGGGCAGGCTACCTCGCGCTGTGCGATACGACTTGGGGCGGGAGCAATGAACTGGAGACCTACGACGGCAAGTATTGGATGTCCTACCTCGGCGGGGCGCTCCAAGGCTACGAGACCGATCCGCTCGCGATCGGCCTGGCTTGGACAAAAACCCCCACCGAAGCGCGTGAGTGGTCGCCCCTCGCAGAAAACCCGGTGCTGCACCGCGACCAACCCGATGTCCGCCCCTTCGAGAAGGTGACGCTCTACAAGAGCAACATCATTTGGGACAAAGCCAAAACGCTCGGGTCGCCGTTCGTGATGTTTTACAACGGCAAAATCAAAGGCAGCTACGAGAAGATCGGCATGGCCGTCTCTGACGACATGGTCCACTGGAAGCGCTACGGCAAGGATTCCGTCGTGGCCAATGGCGAAGACAATCAACGCGGCATCACCGGCGATCCGCAGGTCGTGAAGATCGGCGATCTCTGGGTGATGTTCTACTTCGGCGCGTTCTATCGGCCTGGCGCATTCGACACCTTTGCCTGTTCGACCGATCTGGTGAATTGGACGAAATGGACCGGCGAGGATCTCGTTAAGTCGTCAGAGCCTTGGGACAAGACCTTTGCCCACAAGCCGTGGATCGTGAAGCACGACGGCGTGGTCTATCATTTCTACAACGCCGTCGGCGACCAAGGCCGCGTCATCGGATTAGCCACCTCGAAGGATCTCAAGAACCCAGCCAAATAAAAAACCAAACTCCATGATTAAGACTTCATTCCTAACCCTCGCGGCCCTGCTGCTGCTGCCGCTGGCCGCAACCCACGCCGCTGACGACCTGGAAAAGAATTTTGTCAATCCGCCGGATTCGGCAAAGCCGTCCGGCTATTGGTGGTGGCTCAATGCCAATGTCGACAAAGAGGCCATCACGCGTGACATGGATGAGTTTTCCGCCAAGGGCATCGGGTCGGTGTTGTTGGTTTCCACTGCAAACTGGGGCGGTCCGAATGTTGTCCGCGGGCCGGCGTTCCTCTCGGATGAATGGCGCGAGCTCTACAAATTCGCGCTCAAGGAAGCCAACCGGGTCGGGATCAAGGTGGATGTCAACCTTGCGCCCGGATGGAACATGGGCGGACCGTGGGTCACCCCAGACAAAGCCTGCCGCTGGTGCCGGAATTCCAGCAACGCGGATGCAAGGTCTCCACGGTCGATCAATACCGGAATATGCTGAAACCCGACGGCACGATCGACCCCGGGCTCTTCTCGAACAAAATCAATCATCCCAACGCCACCGCCTACGACCGCATGGCTCAAACATGGTTCGAGGCGATCCAAGCTATCTTTCCTTCCGTTAAAAAATAACCCGCAGTTCCACCGCAACTTATGAAATCAAAAACATCACTCCTCCTCCTCGCCGCGGCGCTCCTTGCGCCATCGTTCACACTCCACGCGGAAAATGCCTCGCCAGCGCCCGCTATTTCCCAAGAGCGAATGCAGCAAGTCTATGACGAGGTCAAAACGCCCTTTAAGTATGGCGTCGTCATTCGCGGAGAAGCGAACCAGTTTGTCGATTCCCCAAGCGTCTTCCGGAAGGATGGCCATTGGTATATGGTCTATATCACCATCACCAAGAAAGTCGGCTACGAGACCTGCCTCGCCCGCAGTGCCGATCTTTTGAAGTGGGAAAAGCTGGGAAAGATTCTGAGCTACCCCGCCGAAGGTTGGGATCGCTGGCAGCGGGCAGGCTACCTCGCGCTGTGCGATACGACTTGGGGCGGGAGCAATGAACTGGAGACCTACGACGGCAAGTATTGGATGTCCTACCTCGGCGGGGCGCTCCAAGGCTACGAGACCGATCCGCTCGCGATCGGCCTGGCTTGGACAAAAACCCCCACCGAAGCGCGTGAGTGGTCGCCCCTCGCAGAAAACCCGGTGCTGCACCGCGACCAACCCGATGTCCGCCCCTTCGAGAAGGTGACGCTCTACAAGAGCAACATCATTTGGGACAAAGCCAAAACGCTCGGGTCGCCGTTCGTGATGTTTTACAACGGCAAAATCAAAGGCAGCTACGAGAAGATCGGCATGGCCGTCTCTGACGACATGGTCCACTGGAAGCGCTACGGCAAGGATTCCGTCGTGGCCAATGGCGAAGACAATCAACGCGGCATCACCGGCGATCCGCAGGTCGTGAAGATCGGCGATCTCTGGGTGATGTTCTACTTCGGCGCGTTCTATCGGCCTGGCGCATTCGACACCTTTGCCTGTTCGACCGATCTGGTGAATTGGACGAAATGGACCGGCGAGGATCTCGTTAAGTCGTCAGAGCCTTGGGACAAGACCTTTGCCCACAAGCCGTGGATCGTGAAGCACGACGGCGTGGTCTATCATTTCTACAACGCCGTCGGCGACCAAGGCCGCGTCATCGGATTAGCCACCTCGAAGGATCTCAAGAACCCAGCCAAATAAAAAACCAAACTCCATGATTAAGACTTCATTCCTAACCCTCGCGGCCCTGCTGCTGCTGCCGCTGGCCGCAACCCACGCCGCTGACGACCTGGAAAAGAATTTTGTCAATCCGCCGGATTCGGCAAAGCCGTCCGGCTATTGGTGGTGGCTCAATGCCAATGTCGACAAAGAGGCCATCACGCGTGACATGGATGAGTTTTCCGCCAAGGGCATCGGGTCGGTGTTGTTGGTTTCCACTGCAAACTGGGGCGGTCCGAATGTTGTCCGCGGGCCGGCGTTCCTCTCGGATGAATGGCGCGAGCTCTACAAATTCGCGCTCAAGGAAGCCAACCGGGTCGGGATCAAGGTGGATGTCAACCTTGCGCCCGGATGGAACATGGGCGGACCGTGGGTCACCCCAGACAAAGCCTGCCGCTGGTTCCTGCAGTCAGAGACGAGCGTGAAAGGACCTCAGAAATATGCAGAAAAACTCCCGCTGCCGGGAGTTAAGGACGGTTATGATTCCCCTCCGACGCTTGGAGTCAAGCACAGCTTGAAACTTCGCTTCGAGGAGGTTGATTACCGTGACACGGCGGTTGTGGCCTTCCGCACGCCGGCGGGAAGTCGTCCTGCCGTCCGCGCCGATTTGCCGGCCAAGAGCAACCGCCAGGATGCCGATTGCAACATCCCCTCGGACAAGGTGATGTCTCAGACGCTTGCGCCATGGACCACCACGACGAATGATCTGCCGGTCCGTGTGGAGGATGTCGTAGACCTGACGGATCGTCTGAAACCTGACGGCACGTTGGAATGGGATGTGCCCGAAGGGGAGTGGACGATTCTGAGGACAGGGCATCGCATGACTGGCGCCAAGCTCAGCGTGCCGATGCACGGCCAGGGCGGTCTTGAAAACGACTATTTTGATCGCGCCGGTGTCGATCTCATGTTCGAGAAGGTGGGCAAGGTTCTCATCGAGGACGCGGGGCCGTTGGCG
>Ga0209087_1000674_pt1 | contig 21058 bp, 22 predicted proteins | sample S_130805_EF_Meta_FD_187321 | JGI IMG/M metagenome (GOLD analysis project Ga0209087, IMG submission 187321) | Freshwater microbial communities from Lake Simoncouche, Canada to study carbon cycling - S_130805_EF_MetaG (SPAdes) (version 2) | ecosystem: Environmental > Aquatic > Freshwater > Lake ... | reverse complement strand
CAGCATCATCAAACCGCTGGGAAACTGCTGACCGCGGATTCCTACAAGCAGCATTTGATGCAGCAGGAGTAAAGGTTGACATTCAGAACGCAAACGGCGACAAGGCACAGTTTGCAACTATTGCAGACCAAATGCTTACAGCTGGTGCAAAGGTTCTTATTCTTGTAAACCTAGATTCAGATTCAGCTAAGGCTGTTCAGGACAAGGCTGCAGCACAGGGTGTTAAGACAATCGACTACGACCGTCTAACACTTAATGGTTCAGCTTCATACTACGTTTCATTTGATAATGAAGCAGTTGGTCGTCTACAAGGTGAAGGCATCAAGGCATGTCTAGATGCAGCAGGAAAGACATCTGCTCGTATTGTTTACCTAAACGGTTCACCAACAGATAACAACGCAACACTATTCAAGGCTGGATACGATTCAGTTCTTCGTCCATTGATCGATTCAAAGGCATACACACTTGTTGATGACCAGGCTGTTCCAGACTGGGATAACGCAAAGGGTGGAGTAATTTTCGAACAGCAGCTATCAAAGGCTGGCGGAAAGCTTGATGCAGTTGTTTCAGCTAACGAAGGTCTTGGACTTGCAGCTATTGCTGTTCTTAAGAAGAACAAGCTAAACGGCAAGGTCTGCGTATCTGGACAAGATGCAACTGTTGACGGATTGCGTGCAGTCCTCACAGGAGACATGTCAAACACTGTATACAAGGCCATCAAGGCTGAAGCTGAAGGTGCAGCTGCACTAGCAATCGCATTGCTACGTGGAGAAGATGCAACAACAGCAACAGGTTCTGTAAACAACGGAACAATTGATGTCCCATCAGTTCTATTGGTACCAGTTGGAATCACAAAGGCAAACGTCAAGGACGTTATTGCTGATGGCTTCCAGAAGAAGGAAGATGTCTGTAAGGGCATCGAAGACCTTTGCACAGCTAGCGGACTATAAGATCCGACACAGCTAGGCAAAATAAAGTAGGTTGCGGCTCGGGGTTCATTCCCTGGGCCGCAACTTCTTTTATAGGATATTTTCACCGCAAGTAAACACAAACTAGAGGAAGTGGTTAGAGGCATGAGCTCACCGATACTCTCATTACGCGGAGTCAATAAATCTTTTGGACCGGTACACGTCCTTAAAGATGTTAATTTTGATGTCGCTCTCGGCAAAGTAACTGCCCTAGTCGGAGATAACGGTGCAGGTAAGAGCACGCTCATTAAATGCATCGCCGGTATCTACACACCCGAGACCGGAGATTTTCTCTTTGAAGGTAACAAAGTAGATATTCACGGTCCACGCGATGCAACAGCTCTTGGAATTGAAATCGTTTATCAGGATCTAGCGCTGTGCGATAACTTAGACATCGTTCACAATATGTTCTTAGGTCGCGAACAAAAGCGTGGCCCAGTACTAAATGAAACTTCTATGGAAGCACTCGCCCGTAAGACTTTAGATGGCTTGAGTGTTAGAACCGTTAAATCTATTCGCCAAACTGTTTCTTCACTTTCAGGCGGACAACGCCAGACAGTTGCCATTGCTCGCGCTGTTCTTTGGAATAGCAAAGTAGTAATTTTGGATGAGCCAACTGCAGCCCTTGGTGTTGCACAGACCGAACAAGTACTTAACTTAGTTCGTCGCCTTGCCGATAATGGTTTGGCCGTTGTATTGATCAGCCACAACCTCAATGATGTATTTGAAGTGGCCGATAATATCGCTGCCCTTTATCTAGGAAATATGGCTGCGCAGGTTGATAAGAATGAAGTTATCCCGCGCCAAGTTATTGAATTAATCACGACAGGAAAATCTGCCGGAGTCCAAGCACCTGTGGCAAATAAGGGGGCGAAATAATGAGCGTTGTTATTGAGCAAGAAGGTGCAACAATTAAAAACGCTATGGCCGATTACTGGTCACGCGTTAAAGCAGGCGACATCGGCTCACTTCCGGCAGTTCTTGGTCTAGTTGCTCTCTGCATTGTTTTTGGCTCAATGTCCAGCGTTTTCTTAACGCCAGGTAACTTTGCAAACTTACTCACACAAGCAGCTGCAGTAATTGTTATTGCCATGGGGTTGGTTTTCGTTCTACTCCTAGGAGAAATTGATCTCTCTGCAGGCTTTACAGCAGGTGTAACTGGCGCAGTTCTAGTTATCTTGATTACTAATCACGATGTGCCTTGGTATGCAGCCCTGCTTGCCTCAATCATTGTGGGTGTCATTCTTGGCTTTGGTCTTGGAACTTTGGTTGCACGCCTTGGAATTCCATCCTTCGTTGTTACTTTGGCAGCCTTCTTGGCTTTCCAGGGAATTCTTCTCTTGCTTGCAGGTGAAGGTGGAACTATCCGAGTTGAAGATAAGACGATCTTGGCAGTAGAAAATTCAAATCTTTCTCCACTTTTTAGTTGGGTCTTTTTTGTAGTTGCCTCTGTTGTTTACGTACTTATGGGATTGAGCAGTCTTTATGCCCGCCGTAAGGCAGGTTTAAAATCTGAACTCATCAAACTGTGGGTAATAAAGACTGTGGGTCTACTTGGCATCACTGGAGCGGCAGTTTTTGCTTTGAACTTAGAGCGAAGCAATAACCCAGATCTTGTAAGCCTTAAGGGAATTCCTTATGTTGTACCTGTCATTCTCTTACTACTTGTCATTGGAACATTCGTTCTTGGCCGCACAGCCTTTGGACGCCACATCTATGCAGTGGGCGGAAATGCAGAAGCAGCACGCCGTGCAGGTATTAACGTCAAGCGAGTTCGCATCACGGCATTCATGATTTGTTCTGGTTTAGCAGCAATCGCTGGAATGATCTTTGCATCTCGCCAAAACTCGGTCTCCCCTACAACAGGTGGAAGCTCAACACTTCTCTACGCTGTGGGCGCAGCTGTTATCGGTGGAACATCTTTGTTTGGCGGTAAGGGCAAGATGCGCGATGCGATTCTTGGAGGCCTTGTAGTTGCTGTGATCGATAACGGCATGGGTCTTTTGGGATATGCAGCAGGAATCAAGTTCATTGTTACAGGACTTGTCTTGTTGATCTCAGCTGGCGTTGATGCGATTTCTCGCCGTGGCGCAGCTGTTAGTTAAAGCTCTATTTAAGCTTTAACACCCATCAAGTGCTCAAGAGCTAGTTGATCGACTAGTTCATAGCCATATCCGCGTGCTCCGGCTGCTTCGACATCGAAGGAATCTTTAGCAAGATCTCTCCATGTTTCACCAGTGCCAAGCGTTGATTCACTCAACCCTGGGATATTTGATGCTTTCATTGCTTCAATAACGCGTGAATCAGCACGGAATGCTGCAGCACGCTCTTTGAGAGCTAGGTAAGTGCGCATGTTTGATGTCGCTGACTCCCACACACCCTTGTCATCTTCTGTGCGAGCTGGCTTGTAATCAAAGTGCTTAGGTCCCTCGTACTTATAGCGCTCTAGTAAATCAACTAAGAAGAATGCTGACTTTAGATCTCCATGACCAAAGACTAAGTCTTGATCAAATTTTGGACCATGCTGGCCATTGAGATCGATGTGATACAACTTCTTTTGCCATAGAGCTTGTGCAATGCCGTGAACAAAGTTCAGTCCAGCCATTTGCTCGTGGCCAACTTCAGGGTTAAGGCCAACAAGTTCTGGACGATCTAAGGTGTAAATGAATGCTAGAGCGTGACCAATTGTTGGCAAGAAGATATCGCCTCTTGGCTCATTTGGCTTTGGTTCAATTGCAAATTTAATGTCATACCCGTTATCAGTTACGAACTCACCTAGAGTATTGAATGCTTCACGGAAGCGATCAAGTGCAACATAACCATCCTTTGCACCATCTGATTCTGCGCCTTCACGTCCACCCCAACACACATAGGTCTTTGCGCCGAGTTCAACTGCTAGTTCAATATTTTTCATCACCTTGCGAATGGCGTAACGGCGAATATCTTTATCATTTGATGTAAATGCGCCATCTTTAAAGACAGGATGTGAGAAAAGATTTGTTGTCGCCATAGGAACTTTCATTCCAGTATCGGCTAAAGCTTTCTTAAAGCGATCAATGTGGGTGCGACGTGCACCTTCATCACTACCAAATGGAATCAAGTCATCATCATGGAAAGTCACACCATAGGCACCGCGAGCAGCTAACTCATTGACGGTGCGGACTGGATCTAGCGCACCTCGAGTGGGATCTCCGAAAGGGTCACGTGCCTGCCAGCCAACGGTCCAGAGACCAAAAGTGAACTTATCTGCAGGAGTAGGTGTTAGTGACATCGTGAAAAGCCTTTCTTATGCGCTCGTTTTGGTACATCCCTAACTTACCTCTAATCTAGTGCTCTATCTAGATGAAGCTGCACGGTTTTTTATCTGGGTTAGCGGGAGTGGTGAAATGGCAGACACGCAGGTCTTAGGAACCTGTGTCTTCGGACGTGAGGGTTCAAGTCCCTTCTCCCGCACATACGCATTACAAAGATAAGAAAGTAAACTCTTCTCATGGCCAAACAATCGCCTGCACGTACAAAGATGTTGGCATCACAAGCTAAAAAAGCTGCTGCCGAGCGCCGAGCGGAAAAAACCAAGAGCAATTCTGTAACTACCGCCTCTGAATTAAATACTGATAAATACTCAGAGCTAGATGGAGATTGGGTAGCAATTGGATTAGCAGCACCAGCCCGTCGGGCATTAATCGATGATGGATTATTTACCGTTAGCGATCTGCGCAAAACTTCTCTTGCAGCCCTCAAAGAGCTTCCTGGCATGGCACCAAATGCAATCAGAGTGCTTGTAGCAGAGATGAAAAAGGCTGATCTATCTTTTAGAAAATAGATTGAGCATTTTTAACTGCAGCAAAGCCCAACTTAACATCGTTTTTAATATCTTCGATATTTTCTAGGCCAATACTCAAGCGAACCATTCCTGGAGTTATTCCGGCTTTTAACTGCTCATCTGGACTGAGCTGAGCATGAGTTGTCGATGCAGGATGAATTACTAAAGAGCGAACATCGCCAATGTTTGCAACGTGACTAAATAGTTTTAATCCTTCAACAAATTTACGGCCAGCGGTTGCGCCACCCTTTAACTCAAATGCAAAGACAGCACCTGCTCCTTTGGGCGCATATTTTTTTGCCGTTGCATACCAAGGAGATGTTGGAAGTCCTGCATAACTCACATGCGCAACTTCAGGCTGCTTTTCTAGCCATTCGGCCAGCGCCTGTGCATTGAGCAAATGTCGATCCATACGTAGATTGAGCGTCTCTAAGCCTTGTGCAAGTAACCATGCGTTAAATGGTGAGACTGAAGAACCAAAGTCGCGCAGTAGTTGTAGGCGAGCTTTAAAGATGTAGGCAAGGTTTGCACCAAAATCACCACCAACGCCAAGAGTCTTTGCATAGACCATGTTGTTATAACTTGGATCAGGTTCATTAAAGCCGGGGAACTTCTTGGGATTCTTCGCAAAATCAAAGTTTCCAGAGTCAACAATTGCGCCCACCATTGCATTTCCATGACCAGATAGGAACTTGGTTGCTGAGTGCACGATGATGTCGACGCCATGATCAAATGGGCGGGTTACATAAGGCGTTGCAATGGTGTTATCAACAATCCATGGCACACCGGCCTCATGGGCAACTGCGGCAATGCCCGCAAGGTCTAGTACTGCGCCTAATGGATTTGATATTCCCTCGCCAAAGAAGGCTTTGGTGTTGGGCTTAACTGCAGCCCGCCATGCATCCATATTGCCGGTGTCATTTACAAAAGTAACTTCAATACCAAATTTTGGAAGCGTGTAATTAAAGAGGTTGAATGTTCCACCATAAACATTGGAACTTGAAACCACATGGTCTCCAGCTTGAGCAACATTCATAATTGCAAGAGTTGTTGCTGCCATGCCAGATGAAACAAGGAGGGCAGCAACGCCACCTTCAAGGGTTGCTAACCGCTTCTCAACTGCATCCTGAGTTGGATTATTGATTCGGGTATAAACATTTCCAGCTTCGGCGATACCAAAAAGATTGGCTGCATGTTGTGTATCTCGGAATTGGTAGGCAGTGGTTTGGTAAATCGGAAGAGATCGTGATCCTGTATCTGAATCCGGACTTTGACCTGCATGGATTTGTTGGGTTTCAAATGACCATTCACTGTTTTCGCTCATACGAATTACTCTTCACCCTTTAAAGGGTTTTTACAAGTACCTAACTAGTTAATTACTCCATAAACAATAAGAATGAGCCCAAGAACCAAGCATACGGCCTGAACGCCCTTGCTTTCTAATTTCTTTGCAAGGGTTGGAATCCAAGTAGTGGCAAGTAAAAGTGCACCAGGAATAATGATGGTCAAGCTATGAGTTACTACGCCGCTTTGGCCAGTTTGATATCGCAAGTTAATGAGGCCAATTGCAATGAGCAGATATCCGCCCATTCTGTAGTTATTTATAAGGTTACTTTTCATATTTATTCCTCCTTAAAATAGAAATGGGGTGTCGATTTCTCGACACCCCATCTTCAATCTATTTAATTAGTGATCTTCCTTCATGCCTTCAGCAATTGACTTCATGCGTGCGATCTTCAAAATTGTAAGACCGAATACGCACTTAGCCAATACGTCAGCAACTGTGTATCCCACTTGAACGCCGACGAACTGTTGTGAAGTTGCATCTCCGCCCATACCTAGGATGTAAGAGATTGGGTATACGCCCCATGTCGCGATCAATAGAAGACGCAAGCGACCAACGGTCTCTGCAACTCCTGCTGGTTGACGATCAAGTGACTTACCAAGCTCTACGAACAATACGTAAAGGATGTATAGGAAAGGAAGTGTTGAAAGAACACCGTATAGAACCTGTGTGTTCTGATCGTTTGAAATTTCACCTGGGTATCCAAGCGCGATCATCGCAGCAGAAGCTGGGACCAGACGCATGATGAGGGAACGTGAAACTTCCTTGGCTAGTGCGAGCACTGCAATTACTTCAACTAGAAGTAGTGGCACTGTGAGCAGCCAGTCAACATAACGATAAGCCTCGTTGAATGAACCTTGAGCACCAGAGACGTTAACTGTCATGTCTGCTGATGATTCATTGAATGAGTTGAAAATACGCATGTAGTGGTAGCCAGCAATGAATGTAACCATTGATGACATCACTAATGCATTGCGGTACTTAGCTAATACGCGCTGTTGTGAAACAAGCGTGTAGATCGTGCATGCGAGCATTGAAACGAGTCCGAACGAGAATACGTTGTAGACCAGGTTCCACTGATTGCTATCGAGTTTTAGCATGTAGCTATGCCTCCGGGAGGTTTAAGTTTCCTAGATGTCTTTTGGCATCTAGAGCCAGTGCATTGAGGACCTCGAGGCGCCTCACTGCGCTTGGTGAACCCAATTATGAATGAAATGGGCGAAAATAACAGGGTGAAATGACAGAAATTTCTCGGGAATCTCAGATTTTTACGCCTGTGAGGGCCTCAAATCAGCCCTATTTTCCGTCCCAGCTAGCCAATTCGACGGCAAATGGGTCTAACCCCATTGGGCCGATCTTGAGGGCATAAGTGTGGAATTTCTTGAGTGAGAAGGCTGATCCAAGGCGGGCCTTGGCATCTTCACGGGCCTTCATCCAAACCCGCTCTCCTACCTTGTAGGAAATAGCTTGGCCAGGCCAGCCCAGGTAACGATCGGTTTCACTGCGTGAATGATCCTCATCTAGAAGAGCTTGCTCATTAAGGAGTTTGCGAGATGACTCGGCGTTCCACACCTTGCCTTCAAAGTCTGTGTATCCAAGGTGCATTCCGATGTCTACAACAATGCGTGCAGCGCGCAAAGCTTGAGCAGAGAGATAACCCATTTCAATTCCTGGCTCATCAAAGGCGCCTAACTCATTCATGAAGCGCTCTGCATAGAGTGCCCAGCCTTCGCCATAACCGCTAATCCAAGCACCATTGATTTGGAAACGAGACAAACGCTCCTTTTCAATTGCAACAGTTGCACATTGCAAGTGATGTCCAGGCACTGCTTCGTGATACCAGGTTGAAACTAAGTGCCAACTGCTGGCTTCATCTTTGCCGAGCATTGGAATCCAGGTTGTTCCAGGACGCGACAAGTCTTCAGATGGTGGATTGTAATAAGGCGCAGATGCACTTCCTTCTGGAGCAAGACGGGCTTCACAAATCTTGATGCGATCATCGATTTCAAAGTATTCGCCGTCCATGCGCGCAATTGCGGCATCAGTGAACTCTTGTAAATACTTAACAACATTTTCTTTGCCCTTGATTACATACTTCGGATCCTTATCAAGGTGATCAGCAACTTCGCGAAGTGTTTTTGCGCCAGGTTTAATCTGATCAGCAATCTCCCACATGCGCTCATTGATAGCTTTGAGATCAGCCATTCCCCACTCATAGGTTGCACGAAGATCTAACTTTGCACCAGTGAAAAAACGTGCCCAAACGGCGTAACGATCAGCGCCAACTGCATCCTCTGGAGTTGCAATTGGGAGGTATTGATTCTTCAAAAACTCTGCAGTTTCAGCTGCTGCCTTTTCAGCCAGCTTTGCATTTTCATGAATCGCTGGGTATTTGCCCACAGCATCAAAGTTTTTACACATCACGCTAAATCCACCATTTGCATAGTTGTTGAGTTGTTCAATAACTCCACGAACTTGGCGCTGGGCAGTTGTCTTGCCGCTCTTAGCGACTTCCATAATTGCACCAGTCCATGACTTATATGCGCCATCAACTGCCGCTAAGCGCTTAGCGATGTTGTCAAAATCTTTATCTGTGCTCTTTGGCATGAGTTCAAAAATTGAGCGGACATTTGAAGGAGGGGATGTAAGAACATTCCACAACACAAATGACTCTTGACTATCGTGGAGAGCAAGTGATGATTCCAAGCGCTCTTGCATAACAGTCTGAGCAATTCGATCAATCTCATCAATAGGCTTCAAAGCCAGAAGCTTCTTAAGTGTCTGACGAGTTAAGTCAGCTGAAACTGCTGCGCCTGCGATTGAGAAATCATCAAGTTTGTCTTGGTTGAGTCCGTTACCCAAATAGGTACAACCCATTGGGCTCAAGGCTGCTTCATCGTCAATGTATGTGTGGCTGAGTTCGAATATAGGAGATCTAAATGTCATAGGAGATTCTTATCAGCGTGGCGAGTATTTGTCGATACAGGGGGTAGAAACAAGCAGTACCCTGCTTACATGACACAGCAACCTGTGGTCCCACCTAAATTGCGTGGTTGGTTTCATCTTGGTGCAACCCCTGCTGTCATTATTGCTTCACTGGTGCTTTTCATTCTTAGTAAGTCATCACTCAAATTTGCTGTTGCCATCTATTCCATTACTGCAATTATGTTGTTTAGTGTCTCGGCTGTTTATCACCGAGTTCCCTGGACACCAGCAAAAAAGAAAATTTGGCGACGCTGGGACCATGCAAATATCAATTTACTCATAGCCGGTTCATATACCCCTTTTGCAGTTGCCCTTCTTGAAGGTCGAAGCAGAAATATTTTGCTTCTAGTTGTTTGGATTGGTGCGGCAATTGGTGTGGGCTTGCGTATTTTCTGGCTCAATGCACCGCGCTGGTTATACGTTGCAAATTATTTACTGCTCGGGTGGGTGGCCATCATTTATACGCCAGCGCTCTACCGAGAGGGTGGTTTATGGGTGCTACTTCCAATTCTCATAGGCGGCCTTTTTTACTCCATCGGTGCAATCTTCTACGCCCTCAAGCGCCCCGGGCGAGACGCGAAGTACTTTGGCTTCCACGAGCTCTTCCACATATTCGTCCTGGCAGCCTGGATCTCGCAGTACATAGCGATTTCAGTGGCGATTTACAGTAAGTAAGGCCTTGCTCTAACCTAAGGCTCTCTTATCAACGAGTTGCGAGGTACGACGATGGCTGAGAAAAACTCCTTCCTTAATTGGGTCGGATTTAAGGGCGAAGAAGAACAAGCGCCTTCATCGCTCGAGCGCATTCGCGAACTTGAATCACAGTTAGCTGATCTCAAATCACGCCGCGACATCACGGGATTGAGCAAAGAAGAGTTTGAAATTCTTGCCACAGAGACTGCGATGTCGATGATTAAGTCGGCGCAGGCTCGTGAGAGTAAGGCGCAATCTATTGCGACTCGCTTGATTGCTGAAACTAATCGCACAACAAAAGAAGAGATTGAAGCAGCCGATGCTAAAGCTCGCACTATTTTAAGTGGCGCTGAATCTCGTGGTCGTAAATATATTCAAGCCGCTGAATCTGAAGCATCAGACAAGATTGCTGAAGCCGAAGTTGAAGCTGAGTCACTTATTGAAAGTAAGAGACGTGAAGCCTCTGCTCTAGCAACTGCAGCACGCCGTGAGGGTGAGCGCATTGTGAGTGAAGCAACTGGAGAAGTTACTAACTATCGTCAGTGGCTTTCAAGTGTTATTTCTGAAGCAGAGCGCCTATACAAGATTCAGACTCAATCACTTGATGCTGCTGAGTCAGCGATTCACCAATCACGTTCACGTCTTGAGAGCGCATTTACGCGCCTTGCTGATTTACAGCGCAATGTTCTTGAAAATCTAAATTCTGATGACACCATCATCAACGCTGGCCCAATTCGTGTTACTAGTCAGCGCACTAAGCCAGCCTTAGCTGCTCCTAAGAAAGCGGCAAAAAAGCCTGTCAAGAAAACCGCTAAGAAAGCAGCTGCGAAGAAATCTGCTCCGCGTAAGTAATTAGTTATGTCCACTCCCCGCGGTATTCGTTATATCCCTGCCATTGATGGGTTACGTGCTGTAGCAGTTATTGCAGTCATGCTCTATCACTTAGGTTTTTCTTGGATACCAGGCGGCTTTCTTGGCGTAGACCTCTTCTTTGTAATCTCTGGATATGTGATCACGCGCTTGCTTCTAGATTCAATTCAGCGCAGTGGTGGATTAGATCTGCGCGCATTTTATAAAGCGCGAATCCGTAGATTATTTCCACCCCTTGTGTTCATGATCTTTGTGACAATTATTTATATCAGCATTTGGGCACCAGAAACTATGCGTCGCTTTGTTAGCGACAGTCCATTTGCACTCCTTGGCGGAATGAACTGGTGGTTAGTTTTTAGACATACTGACTACTTCGACACGATTTCGCGGCCCCCGCTGTTGCAGCACACCTGGTCACTAGGAGTTGAAGCTCAATTCTATTTAATTTGGCCACTTATTTTGCTCCTCGTTCTGCGCCAGTTTGGTAAAGCCAAAATTCCTGGTGCTGCCTTATTTATTGCGGCGATCTCAGGTATTGCATTGCTACTAGTCTCGTTCGAAGTTGATGCAGTAAATGCCTCACAAGTAAGCCATGTTTACTTCGGCACAGATACTCACAGTATTGGCTTATTTCTAGGAGCTGCACTTGCTGTTAGTTGGGTCCCTCAAAATCTTCAAGAGCAAGTAAATAGACGAGCGCAAGATTTTATTGATGGAATTGGTGTTATCGGGTTTGTGGGACTACTTGGAGTCTTTCTCTTAGTTAATGAAAATGATCCGACTCTCTATAAATTAGCTTTCCCACTTGCGGGGCTCTTTGGTTGCGCAATCCTGACTAGCATCGTTCATCCAGCCTCACGTTTTGCACCCATTCTTAGTAGCAAGGTTGCCGTGTGGATTGGTGAGCGCTCTTATGCGATTTATTTATGGCACTGGGTTGTATTTCAAGTAACGCGCCCGGCAGTAGATCTTGAGGGATCAACATGGGCCCTATATGCCTTGCGTATCTTGGTTGTATTTGCTCTGGCTGACATATCACTGCGTTTAGTTGAGCTGCCCGTTCGAAGCGGACTGGTTGAATATTGGTTTAAAGGAATGAAATACCGAACTAAGAATGTTCAGCGACGACAAAAGAGCACAGTTATTGCTTCAATACTTCTCTTAATTTTTGGTACCTCATACATCAGCGCTAATGCCATTTCACAAAGTGACAAAGAGATGGCAATTATCAAGCAACAACTTGAGCAACCAATTCGACCAAGTGAACCCACTGCAACCCAAGCAGGTGGTTTATGGGTTACTGGCGATTCGGTAATTCTGGGAATTCACTATGAGCTAGATACTCGTAGTCACATTGCAATTATTAATGCGCGCGTTGGCCGTCAGGCACCTGAACTCATTGAAGTAATGAGGGCTGACAAAGCTAATGCGGTAGATTCAACAGTTATTTTTAACATGGGAAACAACAACAAGTTAACTTCAGATCAAGTTTTGGCAATTTTTGAAGAAGTAAAGAACCAGCCAAAAATCATCGTTGTGAACACTGCAGTGCCCAGGGGTTGGCGTGATGAAAACAATGCACTGATTGCCCAATACGCCGCTTTATACGGAGCAACCGTTGTTGATTGGTCGGCAATCTCAGCTGGTCATCCTGAATACTTTGCCCCCGATGGAGTGCACTTAGTGCCAGCTGGTGTTCGTGCATATGTCGATGCAATCACTGCAACGTTATAGATCATTAATTTTAGAGAAATAAAAAACCCCCGCCAATAAGCGAGGGTCTTTTATTAATTACTTTTTACTTGAACTCACCTGGAATTCCAAAGACTGTTGCTGGTGCTGTCTGTCCATCTGAGTAAACAGAAGACACACGGAACTGAGTCCATCCAGCATCACCGCTCTTTGTTACAGCTTGAGTTAGCTGATCTGCTGGAACAGTTGCGATTGTTGTCCAATCACCAGTTCCATTTGCGCGGATCTCAACGTTATAGCCAGTCAATCCTTCTGTGGCCATAGGTGCTACCCAGCGAAGATTTAAGCCATCTGCGCTCTTAAGTGCAACAAACTTTGATGGAGCTTCAATAGTTCCAACTGCAGCTGGTGTGTCTTCTGGTGAAGCTGATTCTGATGCTTCAGCAGATTGTGACATTGAAGGTGCAGGAGCTGCGCCATCATCAGTGTCTGTACTTGATTGAGACCAAACAACCATTGCTAACAAAGCAATTCCTACTACAACAGCAAATACAACGCGTCCTGAAGCACCTTGCTTAGGTGCAGCATTTGGCTTGGCAGGTGCTGCAGCTCTAACTGGTGCAACTGGTGCAGCAGTAACTGGGCGAGAAGAAGTCACAGTGACTCTTGGCGCGGCAGCTTTCTTTGCACTCTTCTTTACTGGGCGCTTTGCAGCGCTCTTCTTCTTGGCAACTTTCTTTGCAGCAGCTTTCTTAGCTGGTGCTTTCTTCGCAGTTTTCTTAGCAACGCTCTTTTTTACTGCGCGCTTTGCGGTTGTCTTCTTCTTAGCTACAGATTTCTTTGCAGCTGACTTCTTTGCAACAGCTTTTCTAGCAGGTGCCTTTTTAGCAACCTTCTTCTTTGCTGCGCTCTTCTTCTTTACGGCCACGAGTACTCCTTGGATAGTGGTGCGCACGTCAAAAACGTGCGTCTATAGGACAAGGCTACCCCAGGCTCCGCAGCATTTGTATGACATGAGGCGCAATTAGGCGCAAAGCTTTTCCGCGATGACTGATGGAATCCTTTTCTTGCGGGCTCATTTGTGCGCTTGAAATACTCATGCCTAGGGGTTGGAAAATAGGGTCATACCCAAAGCCTTCCTGGCCTACTGCTGCATGCAAGATGTGGCCATGGAAAAGACCCTCTTCAACATGGCTGCGACCATCGGGCATCGCTAACGCTGCAACGCACGTGAAATGTGCCGTGCGTTTGTCATCGCCAACATCTTTTAATTCCAGCAGAAGCTTCTCTAGGTTGGCTTGATCATTTCCATGAGTTCCAGCCCATCTAGCTGAATAGATTCCCGGATCTCCATTGAGGAAATCAACACATAAGCCTGAATCATCTGAAATTGCTGGCAATCCTGTTGCACTAGCTGTGTATCTAGCTTTTAGTAAAGCGTTTTCTTCAAAAGTAGATCCGGTCTCTTCAACATCAACTAAATCTGCAAATTCATCAACACCTACCAAATTGATTTCACCTGGTGCTAGGGATTCTAGAATTCTGCGGAACTCAACTAACTTTCCTTTGTTGCGCGTGGCAAGAACTAATTTTTGTTGCACTATTTTGCGAGAACTTCTTTTTGTAATTTGCTCAATGTTGCACAACCTTCAAGCGCTAAATCTAGAAGTTGATCAAGAAATGCACGATCAAATGGGGCGCCTTCTGCAGTTCCTTGCACCTCTATGAATCGTCCATCCCCTGCAACAACAACATTCATGTCTGTTCCAGCGCGCACATCTTCTTCATAACAAAGATCTAGCATTGGCACGCCATCAATAATTCCAACACTTACCGCTGCAACTGAATCACTCAATGGATTAGCTGTTGCCTTGATATGGCCCTGTGCCTTAGCCCATGAAATAGCATCTGCAAGTGCAACGTAGGCACCCGTAATTGCTGCAGTGCGGGTGCCACCATCTGCTTGTAAAACATCACAGTCGATAACGATTGTGTTTTCACCAAGTTCTTTCATATTCACAATTGCACGAAGTGAGCGTCCTACTAGACGTGAAATCTCTTGCGTACGACCACCTAGCTTGCCTTTAACACTCTCACGATCAGAGCGTGTATGGGTAGCACGTGGCAACATCGCATATTCAGAAGTAACCCATCCATTCCCGGAATCTTTTAGCCAACGGGGAACTCCTGGAGAAAATGATGCAACACATAGAACACGAGTCTTGCCGAACTCAACTAGAACAGATCCCTCGGCATGGTCAAGCCATCCACGCGTGAACTTAATTTCTCGCAGGTCATTAACTTCTCGTCCGTCATTGCGTGCCATGTGCTGCTCCTATTTTTTATAGATCTTGATGTTCGACGCGGGTTACTTCTGGACCTAGAAAACGTCGAGCTAAGCTTTCGAAAGCTTTGGCATCGCCAGTTGCTAAGAATTTGTGTGTAGGAGAGCCACCGCGTGCATCACGAAGTAGATTGTTCTCAACTAATGTGCGATAGAGATCTTTTGCAGTTTCTTCAGCACTTGAAACAAGCGTCACACTTTCGCCCATCACATAAGAAATAACTCCTGTTAATAGCGGATAGTGAGTGCAGCCCAAAACTAAAGTATCTACTTTTGCTTCCATAACTGGAGCTAAGTAATCTCGAGCGATTTTAGTAATTTCAGCTCCTGAAGTTTCTCCGCGTTCAACAAATTCAACAAAGAGTGGGCAAGCAATTGATGTGATTTTTAATTGAGGCGCTGCAGCAAAAGCATCTAAGTAGGCTTTGGAGTCAACAGTTGCTCGAGTTCCAATTACTCCGATATTTCCAGTTCTAGTTGCAGCAACTGCACGTCTAACTGCCGGTTGAATCACTTCAATAACTGGCACCTTGTATCGCTCACGAGCATCACGAAGCATTGCAGCACTTGCTGTGTTGCAAGCAATAACTAGTGCTTTAACACCTTGCTCCACTAAGAAATCTAAAGTTTCTAATGCAAACTCACGCACCTCGGCTAATGGGCGAGGGCCATAAGGACCTCGTGCAGTATCGCCAATATAGATTGTTGATTCATTAGGAAGTTGATCCAGAATTGCTCTGCCAACGGTAAGCCCACCTACTCCTGAATCGAAGATACCAATGGGTGCATTACTCACAGACCAAGCCTACCCTGAGCGTGATGTGAAAACTAAATAGCTTCATCCATAAGCGCAACAATTAAGGATTCTTGCAGCCAACCTAACCAACTATAAACAGCATAGACCCCGCGCATTGGATCATCTGGAGCCAAGAGTTCTAACTCTTCATGACTATTTTGCTCAACTTTTAACCGAACCCCAAGTGCCAAACGAATATCGTTCATAGCGCCTAACCAATCGTTAGCACCATCATGATCTATTTCAATAATTCCATCGATGGCACTCTTTAATGTAATTCGCATAGACATTGAGTGTGCATACTTTTTTGCTCTTAATGTAGATTCGGTATATCTACGAAACTCAGCAGCATCTACTTGATCTGCATATGCGTTAGGCAAAAGTCGAAGTAATACTTCATCTTCTGGCGGAGAGTCATGCGTTGTTATTCCCACCATTGCAGCTAAGGGATCATCCACATGGTTATCAGTGCGCTCACCTAAGAGTTCAATAATTTGTTCCACTAGATTGATAAGAACTTCACGCTCAGATTCAGAAAACTCGGCCACAAAAGCATTATCTCCATGGCGATGAAACCCATGTTGTTCATCTGAATCGTTTTCCGTCATATGGCTTGATCACCTCGTTGCAATGTTGCCCACAACCCAAACTCATGCAATCGGGCTACATCATGTTCCATTTCTTCACGACTACCCGTTGAAACAACTGCTTTACCCTCAGTGTGAACTTTCATCATAAGCTCATGAGCTTTTTCGCGAGAATATCCAAAGAGTTCCATTAACACATAAGTCACATACGTCATCAAATTAACTGGATCGTCCCAAACAATTGTTATCCAGGGTTTCTCGCTACTAAATATCTCCTTAATTGCTTCTTCAATTTTGTCATCAACTTTAACCATGGTTAGCGGACCACCACACTAAATTCTGGAGTTTGAACCTGTTCATCCTTTGTGCTGATCTGGACTCGCATTTTCGTAACTCCCCTCTTAACCTCAATAATGCTAATTAGAAATTCACCATTTGTTCCAGTGGTTGTGGCAGTACCTATATTTTGCCACTTACCTGAAATATATTTCTGAAGTACAACTACTTGTCCCGCCAAAACTGGCAATAATGTTCCCTTAACAGTTAAATCCTTACCTGACTTCACCGTCGTTGGACGATCTAGAACTATGCGAGAGAGAAGCACAACTTTTCCTTCATTACTTACTGACTCGGCGCGCTCCCAAGTGCCCTGAGTAGTGAACCTGAAGGATGCACTAGCCCCAATGGTTACAGGAATACTTACTGTTCCATCCACTGCGCTAATGAGTTCTGCGATTGGAGTCCATGAATTTTCATTCACTCGCTTGATTTCAATTTTTACCGGAATTCCTGCAACAGGTGATTTATCTTTAAGAGTAAGCGCACCGCGCACAGTGAACACTCCCCCATAGAAAGCACCTTTGCTATTTACTTGGTCAATAGCCAGCGTGCTTAATACAGTGTCCGGGGCAATCGCTAGAGCAACATTTCGCATAGCTGTAGTAGCTGCCACGTCTTCCATTCCAAGAGTCCAAAGTGCAGCGCCACCTAATCGGTATTTAGCTACAAGGTTCATGCGTTCTAGATAACTACGATCGTTTTGATACCAAACAGTGCGGTTCACAGTGCAGGTAGTTGCTGCACCTTTGGCAGTTAATCCGTTAAATGTCTGTTGGTAGGAATATGTAGCCTCACTACTTTTCACATCAAAAGTTGGAACCGCCTGATCAATCGTTGCTTTAGCAGCTGCATAATTCATTCTAAATGTTGCAGCTTTTGCTCCAGCCTTTAATCCTGGTGGAGCTGTATCAGGGCATGTTCCAGTAACGCCAGTTATCCAATCTCGACCATAACCAGGAAGACCAATAAAAACTTTCGATGCCGGCATAATGGAAATTGCATATTGAAGTGTTTTTTCAGTCCAGCTGATTGGACCAATAGGGCCAGGCTTAGCTACTGAATAGTCATAGGTCATAATTCGTAAACGATCAATACTTGATGCAATCTCTGCCCATGAATAAACGTAGTAGCCCTTTTGCTTCTCAGCTGGATTAAAAGCATACGGAGCGGAAATCGAAAGTAACTTCTGTTGCGCGTGCAACGCAATACTGAGTTCTTTTACAAATAGAACCCAGTTAGGCGCTGTTTTAGGCCATGTTGTATTTCCGTCAACAAAAGCGAAACCTTCAAAATCTAAGTCAATTCCGTCAAATGAATACTTGTTTACTAAATCCACTATTGATTTAACAATGGTTGTGCGAATTTCAGGCTTAGCTAAATAGCCAGATAAGACCAATTTATCTGTTCCATCAGTAATAGTTGGGATTAATTTCAAACCACTTTTGCGCATCAAACAAATTGTGTCGGCTACGGGCCAAGATGGATTGGCTGTTGAATAGTCATCCCTGATTACAGTTGGGCTTTTTAAGGTGTACCAAAAAGGCATCACTTCTTTCATTAAATCTTTATTTGTATACAAATATGAAGAATTGAGAAGCGCTATGTCTTCAGGTGAATACTCATTTGTTTCACAGGTGACAGGTGAATTTGCAGCTGGAGTTGGAAGTGTTGGTAGTTTTTTTATAAATGGTATTACTGTTTTTACAGAGTAATACGGAATCCATCCAGAAACTATTTTGCGAGGTTGATTATCAGCTGCGATTGCATGTGGAGCTAATGAACTAATCATGATTAAAGCAAGAGCTATGTAAGTACTACGCCTCATCATTACTTGTCTTCTGGTTCAGGTTTTAACCCTGCATAAATCTCTTTGCACGTTGGGCAGATTGGATACTTTTCAGGATCACGAGAGGGAATCCATTTCTTGCCACAAAGGGCTCTGACCGCTTTTCCAGTCACGGCAGATTCTGTGATTTTTTCCTTCTTCACATAGTGCGAAAATCGATCATGACCACCGTCATCTTCTTCAAGGTCGGGTCTAGTTAAGAGATCGGTATCAGATTCCGTCTCAATTCCACGCTTTCCAAAGAGGCCCATGAGGTGGATAAGAATACCTTTGGCGATGGCAAAACTACCTAGTAGAATTCACAAATGAAGGACTTACTGCGCACACAAGATCTCAGCCGCGATGATGTTGAGCTTTTGCTGGAAACCGCTGCGGCATTTGCCGAAGATCCCCTTCGTTCAAAGAGCGCTTTAGCAAACAAGAGCGTTGCTATCTATATGACTAAGCCTTCAACCCGTACTCGCCTTTCCTCTGAGACTGCTGTTGCCCATTTGGGTGGCACTCCAATCTTTATTCGTGGTGATGAATTGCAATTGGGCCGTGGCGAAACAATCGCAGATACAGCAAAAATAATTAGCGGTTACTGCAGCGCGCTCATCATTCGTACATTCGCTCAGGCAGATGTTGAGGAGTTAGGTGCACATGCATCAATTCCAGTTATTAACGCCTTGACTGATGATGATCATCCAACCCAATTACTTGCCGATTGGTTAACAATTAGAGAAAACTTTGGAAAAGATATCTCAGGTCGCAAATTTGTTTATCTTGGTGATGGAAATAATATGTCACATGCGTGGTTGATTATGGGTGCAATCATGGGTGCACATGTTGTTGCTGCCACACCAAGTGGTAAGTGGGCACCTAATGCCAAAGTTGTTGAGATTGCAAAAAATATCGCAGCAAAGAGTGGTGGAAAAGTTGAAGTAAGTCATGATCCAGAAGCTGCATCGAAAGATGCATCGGTTTTATATACCGATGTGTGGATGTCCATGGGAGATTCTGAAAGTGAACGCGATGAGAAGGTGCTAGCACTCTCACCCTTTGCCGTAACAGAGAATTTAATTTCGCTCACAAATAAAGACTCAATATTCATGCATTGTTTACCTGCTCACCGAGGTGAAGAGGTTGAGGCATCTGTGATTGATGGCCCACGTTCTGTGATTTGGCGTGAGGCATATCATCGCCGCACAACGATTCAATCGCTACTTTTCCACCTCACAAAGGGTGACTTGAAAGGCAACTAGCACTAGCATTCTGCCCATGCGTGTAGTCGTCCCGAAAGAAATTAAAGATGGAGAGAAGCGCGTGGCGCTTGTCCCCGACATCATCAATAAATTAACTCGACTTGGTTTTGATGTTGTCATCGAATCCGGAGCTGGAACCCATTCTCAGGCAGTAGATGCTGAATATAAGGCTGCCGGTGCGTCGATCTCTGATGGTGAAGTGCTCAGCAGTGCTGATGCAGTTCTATCTGTTCAAGCTTTGACACCAGCTCAGATGAGTAAGTTAAAAAAGGGTGCAATCACTATTTCATTCCTTTCTCCTGTTACTGCAGTTGACTCAATTGATGCTGCAGCATCTGCAGGAGTTACGGCATTTTCACTTGAACTAGTTCCTCGCATTTCACGCGCGCAATCAATGGATGCACTTACTTCTCAAGCACTATGTGCTGGATATCGCGCAGTTCTTGTTGGCGCAGAGTTATCACCACGATTTTTCCCGATGCTCATGACAGCTGCAGGAACAGTTACACCAGCGCAAGTTCTTGTACTTGGTGCGGGCGTTGCTGGTTTGCAGGCAATTGCAACTGCTCGCCGACTTGGAGCAGTTGTTTCTGCTTACGATGTCCGTCCAGCATCTGCAGATGAAGTTCGATCAATGGGTGCAACATTTATTGAGTTAGAACTTGAATCCCTTGAAGGCGCTGGTGGTTATGCACGCGAGATGACTGAAGATCGTGCAGCTAAGCAACGTGAGCTTCTGACTCCTTACATTGCTAAATCACACATTGTTATTACAACTGCTGCAGTTCCTGGTCGCCAAGCACCACGCTTGATGACACAAGCAATGGTTGATTCAATGGGACCAGGCACAGTCATTGTTGACTTAGCCGCTGAAACTGGTGGAAACGTTGAAGGATCAAAGCCTGGAGAGATTGTTATAACTTCAGGCGGTGTGAAGATATGGGGCGGCAAAGATGTCCCTAGCCAACTCCCATTCCATGCTTCATTCCTTTACTCGCGCAACGTGGTTAATCTCTTAACTCTCATGACAACGGCTGCAAAAGAAGGTGAAGCTGTTGCATTTAACCTCAATTTTGAGGATGAAATTATTAATGGTGCTGCGCTAACACACGGTGGATCACGAAGAGGAGACAAGTAAATGGAACCGATGGCAATTGTTTCAATCTTTGTATTGGCAGTCTTCGTAGGTTTTGAAGTTGTATCTAAAGTCTCTTCCACTCTTCATACACCTCTAATGTCAGGTGCCAACGCTATCCACGGAGTTATCTTGGTCGGCGCGATTATTGTTGCCGATCACAGTTCAACCAACCTTGAACTAGGTCTGTCCGTAGCGGCAATTATCTTGGCAACTATCAATATGGTGGGCGGATTCGTTGTTACCGATCGAATGCTTGAAATGTTCAAAGGAAACAAAAAATGAACCGCACGCTGTATGACCTCATAGGTTTAGCTGCCGGTGTGGCATTTATCCTGGCACTTAAAGGTTTATCTCACCCAAAGACTGCACGTCGCGGAAACTTAATCGG
>Ga0209087_1000668_pt1 | contig 21209 bp, 10 predicted proteins | sample S_130805_EF_Meta_FD_187321 | JGI IMG/M metagenome (GOLD analysis project Ga0209087, IMG submission 187321) | Freshwater microbial communities from Lake Simoncouche, Canada to study carbon cycling - S_130805_EF_MetaG (SPAdes) (version 2) | ecosystem: Environmental > Aquatic > Freshwater > Lake ... | reverse complement strand
ACTCGGGATCGGCGTCGCGATTCCAGGCTTCGATTTTTTCGCGGCGTGCGGCGGCAGTCGGATCGTTTTCTGCCAGAGCCACGCGGAGGACATAGAGCGCCTCGGGCGAGCCGGGATACTCGGGCTCGAGCAGGATCATGTTGGCAAAGGCGGAGGCGAGATAGTCCCAGCCCTGTTGCTTGCAAAGTTGATAGCGGTAGAAGAGGAAATCAACATTCTGCCGCTCTTCCTGGCGGCCGATGCCGAACTGCGGCGCGGCTTCCGATCCGCGAGCAAGGATGTCGAGCGCGGCCTGAAAATCCCCTTTTCCGCAAAGCTCCGCGAACTCGCCGAAGAATGATTCCTTGTAGAGAAACCATGCGGTGCTAGCTCCTTCGGCAATGCTCAGCAGCGGTTCCTTGAGCAAGGTGCGCACGGACTTCCAGTCGCCATCAAGCAGCGCGAGATTGGCCTGCGCGAGGCGGCAGTCATCGGTGGCGCGGGTCTCGGCCGGGGCATTTTGCCAGAGGGGCTTGCGTTCCTCATGACGCCCCATGCGCGAGAGCATCTGGTCGGCGGTCGAAATGAGATGGGTGTCGGAATAGCCTTCGCTGACCGAGCGGCGGATTTGCTCCAAGGCCTCGGCAGCCTTGCCTTCGTTCTCCGAAAGCTGCGCAAGGAAATGGTTCGCGTAGGCCGCCGTTTCTCCGCCGATGCCGGCAAGACCGGTGAGCAAAGCACGCGCTTTGGCGGGTTCGTTCGCATTGATCAATGCAACAGCCAGTGCGAGACGCGCATCATTGGTGAGTTCGTTTTCCTTTTCCGAAAGCAAACGGATCCATTCATCGCCGCCAACCCAACCGAGTTCGATCGCGCGTGCGATTTCGCTCTCATCGAGCTTGCCGGTGAGGATGAGCTTTCGGGAAATCGCAAGCCGTTCGTCTTCGGCGATGAGCGTTTCGGATTTCGTGATCCGCCAGAAGTCGGCGTCATTCCAGGCCGCCCAGTCCTTGCCGGTTTTTTCGATGCCGCGTTGCTCGAAGGCAGCGAAGTTTTCGGCGTAGTCGGCGGCGGTCGATGCGCCTTGCGCGCCGCAGAACGATTCGGTCCAACTGATGCTCTCGCCGGCCTTGAGGATGCCGGTGTCGGGTTGGGTCGGCAGCAGGCCGCATTGGATCTCGGCATAAGGCACCCAGTTCGGCTCGGCGAGGGATTGCCAGAAAGTTTGGTGCACGCCCTGACTGCCAAGCGACCAGAGCTTGCGACCCTTACAGATATTGCGGTCGGCGCGATGCACAAAGCTCCAACCTTCTTTCTCGTTGGTGTAGCCCATAAAGTCGGATGCGGTATTGGGCAAATATCCCGAGACGACTTCGTGCTGGTGCAACCACTGCGACCAATCGACTCCATGCACCATCGGCCATTGATGAAATTCATAGCCCTGACGAAACATCGCATGATGCAGGAACTCGCCCGGCGCCATCATCACGCGGTCGCGCCACTGCTGCGGCACCGCGATGCAGGTCCACCAGTAGAGGCTCGGCTGATCCTTGCCGGAGTGGTTGGTGATGGTCATGCGCGAGACCAGTGTTCCTTTTTCCAGCGTGAGGATAACCTCCCAACCGCAGCCGAAGAGTTCGTCAAAAGCGCCCATGGCGATCGCCTCGCGGCCATCGGCGAGCGTCACCTTGCGGGTCTCGATCGTCGAGATGCCGTGCACATTGTGGCCATAGCGGAAGGGATTGAACTCGATGCCGCCGATGCTCCAGGGACCCGAGAGCGACATGTTCGCGAGCGGGAGACTCGGTGGCGACCAGAGGAGATGGCGGTTGAGTTTTTTGTCGAAGATCTCCATCACCCGACCGGCGATCGAGGGCATTACCGTGACCCGCGCAAACTCATCCTCCAAGCGCACCACCGGTAACTCCCGCACCTCGAAGTGGCCGGGATAATCCATCGCCTTCTTGTAAGGAAACGCCGATGTCCAAAGGTTGCGGTGGATCGGCTGCAGGTGCTTCGGCACGCCCGGCGCGGGGTGGTAGGGAAACATCTCCTCATCGTGATTGACGCGCGGCGCGGAGAGGCGCTTGCGCTCGGTGAAGGGACGAAGGTGGAAAGCTTGGGTAGTGCGTTGGATGGCCATCTCAAAAGACAAATGCAACTGATAAAAATAACCCCCCAGTTCGTTGCATCCATTGAAGAATTAAAAATAAAATTACACTTTTTGAACTTGGGCACACCGCCCAATGGCCAAGAAGCATTGAAGCTCCACAACCAAAACCGCGCGGCAGCGCGATTCCCACCGGCGATGTGCTTCCTTCGCACTTCCCAGTGCTTCGGTTGGCATGACCCATTCTTCAGCCGCCCTCCGGCTCGGAGACCTACGGGTCGGAGAGTAGCGGCGTCCGAGGGGAGCATGACCGTCCCGGTTGTGCAGGCGCCAGGCGTGGTTTTGGCCGTTTTTGCGGAGAGGTGTCTGACTGTCATTCCACACCTTCTGTGTTTGATATTTGGGCCATGCCGGAGGATGGCCCTCCCAATGGGCTGCAACTGCGCAGGGCGTTGTTCGCACGCCAATGAAATCGCCACGCCAGTGTCTTTCACAGTCGGGACGACTGTGCTCCCCTCTTTAGCCCACCGCGCGGCAGCGCGATTCCCACCGGCGATGTGCTTCCTTCGCACTTCCCAGTGCTTCGGTTGGCATGACCCAAACTTCAGCCGCGTAGCGGCGTTCTGACCCCTGGTTTAGATTCTTGTTTCAAAGCCTGAAGCGATGCATTTTCAGTCGGAATGAGAGTGTCCAAAAGCACATCCCGCCCGGCTACCTCGAAGACCGTTGCTGTTTTTCTGAGCTGGTTTGAGCCGCGTATTCTCAAGGGAATCGCCCGCCTGGCCCGGGAAAAGAATTGGGCGCTCCTTTTGGATTACGCCCAGGTCCACAAGTGGTCGGCGATCCCGAACAAGTTGGATGGCTTGATCTGTCTCGTCGGCCCCGAGCGGAAGCCTGCGGAGTTCCTTCGGAAAATGAATGTGCCGACCGTGGTGTTGGGTAACGCGGATGAGGGGCTGATGGGCGACAAACCGCGCGTGCTACAGGATGACTTGGCTTGCGGCCGTTTGGCGGCAGAGCACCTTCTCTCCCTCGGGTTTGAAAATTTTCTCACGATCGGCAAAAAAAACCGCACCTTTTTCCGGGATCGTATCAAGGGCTTTACCCAGGCCCTCGGCAAACGGGCAAAGGTGATACAGCATGCATGGATCGGGGAATCCCTCGCCCACGCGAGCCTGCGTGGACCGATTGAGGAGGCTATGAAAAAAGTGCCGAAGCCCATGGCCATCTTCGCGCCTTCGGATGTGACCTGCGTGCATGTGATGCAATGCGCACAGAATCTGGGACTGCGCGTCCCGGAGGAAGCCGCCATCCTCAGCGCCAACAATGACGAGTTGATCTGCGATTTTGCTCCAGTCCCGCTTTCAAGCATTCGCCTGAACTTTACTCAATGGGGATTCGAGGCCGCTGTGCTATTGGACAAATTGATGAATGGCCGCGCCCCGTCGGCACCAGTTCCAGCGATCCCTCCAGGGAGTATTGTAAGCCGCCAGAGCACAAACATCCTGCTTGTGCCCGATGAGCAGGTCGCCCAGGCCATGCGATACATCTGGAAAAACCTCTCGCGTTCCTTACCTATTCAAGAAATCGCAGACCATGTCGGCGTCTCGCACCCGACGCTCGGCCGCCTGTTCCGCAAGCATCTCCGGCGATCCGTCAGCGAGGAGATCATGCTCGCCCGACTGGATATGGCCAAACAAATGCTGACCTTTCAAAAAATGCCGATCCAAGACATCGCGACAGCCTGCGGATTCAACACGCCGAACTACTTCAACAATGTCTTCCACAAGTCCACGGGAGTCACACCCCGCAAATTCCGGATCACCGCCGATCCCACCACCGCAATCTCCAGACCGGATTTTGTGTCTCTCTCGCCTTCCATGGCGGAAAAGAAATAAAATCCGCCATCGGGTCATCGCCGCGTAAAACGGCAAACCGATGATGTTTTCCTCGCAGAGGCGGGGCGCCGTGTCGTTATTGGCAGCACGCCGCGACGAACGCCTATTTTCATCGAATTTTCCAGAATTCCAACTTGCAGAAAATCAGTTTTTCGGTAAATCGTAAAATATGACAGCTACGCTTCAGATGGGTTCCAGAGGAACATTGACACTCCCCAAAAAAATACGCGAAAAATTTGGACTTTCTGGAGACAGCATCGTTTCAGTAGAGGACACGGAGGAAGGAATCCTCATTAGACCGGCCGCAGTTTTTCCGATGGAGATTTATTCAGAGGAACGCATCGCAGAATTCGACGCGCAAAATAATTCTGCTATCGCCGACATCTTTAAAAACCAACCGGCTTAAAAAATGCCGATGAAGATTTTTTTGGATGCGAATATCATTTTCTCCGCATCGCAACTTCAAAGCCCCTCGTGGCAACTCTTGGAGCGTCTTTCAAAGAATGCGACTTTAATCACCCACCCCGCTGTATGGGATGAGGCCAAACGAAATCTCCTTCTTAAGCGATCCGCCTGGTCTGCTGGTTTGGATTATTGGCGCGAGCGCATTTTTCAATCCACAGCGATGGGTCCATGTCCCGATGTGGGGCTTCCATCCAAGGACGCGCCAATCCTCGCCGCTGCTATAGCATCCAAAGCCGATCGCCTTCTCACTGGTGACCTCAAACATTTTGGCCATCTCTACGGCCAAACTCTCCAAGGAGTCCTCGTCGTTTCGCCCCGATTGCTTTCAGAAGAAATCGTCAAGCTGGGCTGGACTGGCATTGATCAGAACCCCACTTGATCGAATAAAAACGCAGGCAAATTTTGTTTCGGGCAACAGAGTCTCCGCAGCAAAAATAGCGCGTCAGCGCGATTCGAAACTTGGGAGGGTTCATCCTCCGGCATGACCCAATCTTCAGCCGCGCAGCGGCGTGCGGTGATCGTTCAGGTTGCCACACCAGTGTCTTTCACAGTCGAGACGACTGTGCTCCCCTCTTTAGCCCACCGCGCGGCAGCGCGCTTCGAAAACCTTGGGAGGGTCCATCCTCCGGCATGACCCATTCTTCAGCCGCGAAGCGGCGTTCTCGTAGTGCTCCGACTCGGAAAGAGGCGGCATTTCTGCGAGCACCAGTGATGCAAGACTGTGCGCGGTGAATTCCGAAAAAATGAAAGAAAACGAACACTGACCCCTAGTTTACAAGGAGTATTCTCTCCAGATTAAATCGCACTGCGCCAAGGTCTGCCAGCGTCCCAAATGAAATTCCCATCCTGCTTGTCCGGCAACGAAGTGACGATGGGACGGAGGAATTCAGCAAGGAAGTTCACGACATCTAAAAATGAGTCTGGAGCGTTGGTAAATCGATTACGGCGAAGAAACGCAGTCCACTGGGCGACCTTTGATGGACTCATCGCGAATTCCTCCGTGAAACACACAGGACCGTCAATCAACGCTTTGCCTCGGTTGGAAAAAGTCTGCTCAATCGCATGTGAAAGTTCCGGCATTCGGAATTGTCCAGTTTTTGCCAGAAGCCAAACATCGAAAAAATCCTTCATGCGACTATTGAGTTCGCCCAGTTTGACCATCGTCTCGAACTTCTCTGCAATTACGGTTTCTCGATTGTAGGCCCACAGAACGGGCGCGGCATGACCAAGAATTGCGGGATAGACGATGGTTGTGGCTTCCGGCGTAATGACATCACTAAAGCCAATATCGATCTGCATCGGAAGGTTCGCGTTCCCAAGCTCCGCGCGGAATGTTGCCCGGACACCGTGATAGTCGGCGTCCTCGGCAATGCGTTCAGTCACGACCGATTCGTGATCGAAAACCATGCCATCCTCATCGGTTGGAATTCGGCAAATCGCCGCGATGGCATTCCGCACCAAGTCGAGGTCATTACTCACTCTTCCGAGAAGATCAATATCCCTCGTCGGGCGGGAAAATGGCATCTCCCAGGCCAGCAACATCAAAGCTCCTTTGAGAACAAAGTGATTCCGGTAATCGGAACGGGCGAGCCGGTAAAGCCACCGTTCAAGGGCGTAGAATTGAGCCAACTCATTGAATGGTCTGCCCGATTGGCGTGACAGATTCAGCAACCGCTGGTGCACAGAGGCTGAAACATTCTTGATTGGTTTCACAGTGTTGCCTCCAAATACGGACGGATCACATTTTCAACCCGGCAAACGCGGGCAAACCGCATCACGGCTTGATAATCCCGTTTCGGCTGCGATCGATAGGCGCGAAGAGCTTCAAGCGCGATATCAAGCCCCACTTTGTTCCGATACTTAAAAACGTCTGCGAGAGTTTTTTCACGGCAGTAAACTCGAATGGCAACGCCATCGAGACTATGAGTTTCGATACCGGCACTCAGGGATTCAGGAGAAAAGCGGAAAACTTTGAGCGGAGGATGATCGAGACGAGGTATCCGTGCCGTGCGTGAAAGGGCCACCTCCACCGCGTGCGGAATCTGTGTTGTCAGACGATGAAATGCGAGAGCTGTCAGCAAGCAAAACACCGCTTGCGGCACTTTCTTCGCAATAGTGAGAAGATCGGGCTCTCCCGGCGGCGGGAGTTCGGCAAGTCGAAATAGTCCGCGTGCGATCTGCTCGACTTCTCCGCGATCACGCATTCCATAGAGTGAGCGGGGGTGAATTCCAGCCCGCAGGGCTTCACAAGTCCGCAGCGTTCCATTGCGTTCTTTGAAGATACGATGTGCGTGTTGCGTTGAAGATTGCATGCAGGATAATAATGCAAACAGATTTTAATATAACACTGCATTATTATCCATTGTTTTTTAGGAAAAAGGCGAAATAGCGAGTTAAAATCTAACGCATTCTCTGACTGCCAGGCCCTTGGCGTCCCAAACTTCAGCTGCGAAGCAGCGTCTCTGCTGGATGCAATGGCGGCGTTGCCGCACAAGTCGGACCCCGGCGGCGCGCCGACCCTACCTTGGATACGCGGCAGCGCGATTCGTAACCCAGGGTAGCAACTGCCATGCCCTTGGCGTCCCAAGTTTCAGCCGCCCTCCGGGTCGGAGAGAAGCGGCGTCTCACGAAAGCCGTGCACTCACGCTGAAGCTGCCCGCCGTGCCTGCATGTCGAAAGGCGAGTCGGTGCTGGATACCATCGAGCAATGGCAATTCGTCCACCCGCCAGTCGCAACCCTCAGGGGCCTCCAGTTCGACCCGTCCACGCTCGCCCGCAATGAGCGCACGGCAGCCGTCGAGGGTCACCGGCAGGCGGGTCTGCCAATAGAACTCGACCCCTTCGCCGGCGGTGAGTTCGTAGTCGTCGGTGATGGTCAAAACATCCGCGCTCGGTGAGTCCCAGGTGCGGTGCCAGCGGCGGTAGTGAGACTCCCAACCGGGAGTCGCATCGAGTTCCGCATGGAATGCTACCTCATCACCTTTGCCGCCCGGTTTGACATCGACTGGAAGTGGGCAAGCGGGGTGAGGCCTCTCCGTCATGCCGAATGGCACGAGCATGTTGTGGCGTTCGCAGTTCCTGAGTTCCGTCGCCAGCGGGAGGCTGTAGTCGCAGCTTCCGGGGTCCAGAGCGAAAGTCTCGCCAGCAAATTCGAGAATGAAACTGCCCTTGTCCTCGTGGGTGTGCCCGGCGTTGGCACGATTACCCTGAATGAAAAGTTTCACCCAGGCATCGCCCAGTTTGCGCTGCGAGACGAGCGGGCCCATCATGGGCAAGGAAACGAGCGAATGCGGCACGGGGCCTTCAGCGGGCAGGCGCTCGATCAATCCCCAGGAGATCGCGGCATCGACCATTGCCGGCACGCTGCTCCCATGTCCCCCCCCACCAATCGGCCAACCGCCGGAACGGGCAACGGTTTTGCGCAGCATACGCGCCCACGCGCTCTCCGGCAGCAGAGCGCCCATCATCGCTTGCGAGGCGATCTCGTGGTCCTTGATGGCATCGCAGATCGGTATGACATCGCTCTCCTCATCGGTGCTGATGACGGCCTCGCCAAATTCGCCGCAGCGCCGCATCGGCTCGGGAACAAGTTCGCTCAGCGGCCGATCCAGCGCGCGGCTGTAGTAGTAAACGCCGAGCCCTGCGTCACGACCGATGCAGCGGAAATACATCGGCCCCTCGATGTAGCCCCCGTCGGGCAGAATACTGCGTTCCAAGTTTTCGCAAAGTTCAGCATAGGCGATGTCCATGTAGGAGCGCACCCGCGGCCAGTGGCGCTGCATCACGCCGAGCGCAAGCATGCGACCGGGGGTGAACCAAGCGAGCTGGTTGCAGTCGAAAATGTAATGCCGCTTCCATGTGTTGAACTGGATGGTGCCGATGGCTTCCTCCGCCAATCGGCGAAGAAGGAAGTTACGCCCGAGGTCGGTGAAGCATTCACCCGCCAGATCGAGAATGCCGGCGACTTCGTGGGCGCAGAGGCTCTGCACAAAACAGCGGTGCTCGAAAGTGCTGCCGGGAAAGCGACAGATGAAGCCATCGTCCCAATTCTTGCACACGCCGATGCTCAGTGCATAGCGGGCGGCCAATCGAAGCAGACGCTTGTCTTTGAGAAGATGTCCAGCGATGGCCGCATTGAGGCCGTGGTTGAGGATGAACGAATCATGATCGCGCACCCGGTTGTAACGGGTGTCGCTCCAGAAGTTGACGAAGTCGTGGATCATCGTCTCCGGAGCGCGGGCCGATGCCGCTTCGGCCGCTGTCACAAACGGCGAGGCGCTGCCATCCGCCGTCAACGCGGCATGCCGTTCGCGCAGCGTGTTGAGTTCATCGCCATTCAAGACCAACCCGTAGGTCGGCGCGAATTGCGGCTCGTAGGACTCGTCCTTGAGATGCTTTTCCCAACGCGCATCCCACACCGATTGGGGCTTGAGCATGCGCGCCAAGCGACCGCTGTCTTGTAGCCCGAGCCAGTTGAACCATCCTTGCGCGATGCCGTCACCGGCGGCCTCGATTTCGATGGTCACCGAGTCCAAGCGCGTTGCCCCCGCAAGATCCATAGCGATCTCCTGCTTCTTGGGGCCTGCCTGTTTTGCTTCCAAGCGGCATTCCCCCCGATCGGTCGATGCCATCAAGCGGATCACCGCACCCTCGGGTGCCATGGCCGAGAGCACCAACCGGTCGTAATCATCGCAAGCCACTCCGCAACGGCGCGACATCCGCAAGGCAGGTCCCTTGTCAGGACGCCGCACCCACTCATAAGCGACCTTATCCCAACGCTGGCTCACCACGAGGCCGTGCGACGAGCCAGGCTCGATCGTCCACTGGTTCAATTCGCTTTGGGTCGAATCCCAAAACGGTTCGAGGATCGCTTCGGCTTCGTTGATGGGAATGATTTGCACGAATGTCTCGGGAATCAAGGTTTGGAGAGTGCGTTTTGGATTTCCAGAATCCGGCTGGCGAGGATCCAGCGCATCGTGTCAAACACAGCAGGCTCCCACATTCCGTTTTCCAAGCGGCCGCCGACAGGGGTCACCGGGGGTTTGTTTTGATTGTGCCAAAACACTTCCGGTTGGCCATCGTCTTTGTATTTTTCCTGCACCTTGATGGAGTTCCAGACGAAGTCGAGGTCTTCGCGACCGGCCTTGGCGAGGTCTTCGCGGCCGGCGGCTTTGGCGCGCTCGATCCAATGCTCGAGCGTGGTGATGTAGCGCATGTCATCAATCCCCTCACGGTAAACTTCCCATGTCACCACCGGTATCGGTGAGCCGTCATCGGCAGTGCGCACGAAGACATCGGAGTATTCCCCGTCGAGGTAGTTCCAAGGATTGCCCAGATCGCGTTGATACATCCAAGGAATGAGACCCTCATAGCCTGAGCGCCAGAAACCAAAGCCATAAGTCATCCGCGCGCCAATGTTGCGGGTGTGGTCATTCTCGCCGAGGACATGGTTCGGATAGCACCAGTGTTTCGCATCTTTATGGGGGCCAGCTTGCGCCTTGATGGTCTCGTAGTCGGGCTTGAAGGGCTGGTTGCACCAGACATCGATGAAGGGATAGACCGGATCCCATGGCGGACCGCCGCGCTCGTTGATCGGATCGCCAGTCATGTAGGTGCGGACGCCGGGCACCTTTTTAATCGACTCCATGAGCTTCGCCACAAAGGGCACCACATCGGGAGAACCAGCCGGCTCCGGCTCATCCAGCGGATAGTAGAGGAACTCGGGCCAACCTCTCTTTTTGCGCTCGGCCTCGATGCGCTCGATCAGCTTGGTGAAGTCATCGAAGTAGGCCTGAGGAGGCATTTTGACATTCTTGAGATGCACGCCAGGTTTCTCGATGCCGTATTTTTCAAAGTAAATAGGCACAGAGCTTAAAAGCTGCAACGGCATCGGGCGGTCGCTGAATCCAGCGCGCCGGGAAGCATCAATCAGCGTGGCAAATTGATCAAAGTCGGGCTCGAAATCGCCACTCTCATTCTTTTTTCCAGGGATAAGGCGTTCGACACCGTTCATGCCGTGCTCGATCATACCACCAATCTCTTTTTCCGCTTTGCCACGGAACCACTCGCGGGAGAAGTCATCGTTGGCTCGATTCGCGTGAGTGACAGGATTGCCGTAATACATGCCGTAGGTGATGCCTTCGTCCTTCAAGAGGTTGATTGGAAGCACACGCAAGGCCACCGGCACCTCGTGGAGTTTCTTCTCCCCGGAGAAGATTTCGGCCTTCCCGCTGTAGATTCCCTCGGGAGTCCCCTCAGGCGCGCGCACGGTCGCCCAGACGCGGAAGTTCTCGCCCTTCGTCAGGTCGCTCGGGACCATCGGCATGAGGACATCGGGAACACGGTAGGTGGTGTAGAGGAAATTGTAGTTCGGCCGCGACCACATGTATTTGACGAAGCGTGTGTCGATCGACGAGGCATCGATGCTTTGGCCGTCCTTGCTTTTCAGGTCGGAGAACTTGACGCGCACATCCTTGAGATCGCGCAGCGGCAGGATGGCGAAGTTGAGCGGTTCGTATTCACCGGGCGAGGCGAAGGCGCGCACCGGGGCATCGATCTCCGTGCGGAGCGGGGCGGTGTTGGGCCAGATGTTCGAAATGTAGCTGCGAGTGTAGGTGACCAGCCCGCGATCAAGTTCCTCCTTGGTGAATTCCGGCATGGGGTTCTTTTCCTCGTGCTCGGTCTTGGTCCATTTGGCCAACTCCTCTTCGGGCAACAGGTAAACATCCTGCTCGTAGCGCGCGAGTTTTTCGCCTTTTACCGAATCCCACTGCGCCGCCGGCACGATGGCCATGCCATTGATGAGCCAGCGGTTGCGGGTGTTGATTTGAAAATCAAGCACGCCATCGGAGACGACATCCATCGTCAGCACACGCGCGTCGTGTTCACCGGGAAAGGTGGCGCTGACTTCACTCTTGCCGCAGGCGATACGGGTATCCCAGACGACATAGCGGTTCGGGCGACTCGTTCCGCCACCACCGGGCGAGCCGAGCAGGATCCAGACTTTGTAGGCTCCCTTGGAGGCCGCGACGCGGAAAGTGGCTGTGGCATTTCCGGAGACATGATCCTCGCTCAGCGCGTTGAGGAAGACAGGGAACTGCTCAAAAGAATCCGGCATGCCCGGTTTTTTCGGAATCTGACGGACCTGCACCTTGACCAGATCGGCCTTCTCGACCCCAGTGAGCACCGGTTTGTCCACCCAGCCAAATCCGGCCTCGGGCGACCACGCGGAGTCCGGCGTGACGGCAGTGAAGCCCTTGGCAAGTTGTGAAGTTTTCGTGCCGAAATCAAAGAAAACGGGCTTGGATGGCTCAGTTTTTTGGACTTCCTCCTGCCCCACGCCCAACCATGAGAGCCAGCTTTTCCACCACGATGAATTTGTTTCAGGCTGCTCTCCCGCGAAGGAATTCGCCACGGGAAGCGCGGCAATCAAGATGGCGGCACATGTTTTTTTCGTGATGATCATTTTTCTTGGTTTCTATTTATTGATTTTCAAAAGGCGGCTGGATGATCCGTATAAATCTCTTTTCATCAGCAATCTCTGATCCATTTTCAAGCAGCCTCAGCGTGATGGCGTAGTGCCCGGCTTTCAAGTTCTCCCACTGCAAAGGCAAGCGGGCGATTTGCTCAACAACCGGGGCTTCTCCGCTGCCAAGGATATTTCCTGCAGGGTCACTGGCCGACCAAGCGATCTGAAGCTGGGAACCGGATGCAGCAGATTTATTTACTCGCACTTGCAGCTCAGCTCTACCGCGCTCCAAATAAAGAGCATTTCGGAGGAAGTCACCAATCACCGCTTCAGGCAGCGCAGGAAGAATCAATTCATATTCCTGAACGACATTCTCCCCGCTGAATGCGCGGACCTTCATTTTCTTGCCGACATCAGCCGGGGTGAACTGAAACGGGAGAAGGATCCGTCCCGATTGCTGCGGCCCGATGGCGATTTGAGCACGGTTTTTTTCATCCACCAGCAATTCCACGGTGGATAACTTGCCCCGGTCGCCATCCACCTCGAAGCTGCAAAAATTTTCCGCACAGTTTTTCCCTGCGGAAAATGGCGCGTAGAAGGAGAGATTTTTTAGGCTGAACGGAATTTCAAGTTGCGCGATACCCTGAAGCTCATCGAATAACGCAAATTCCTTGAATCCCTTCACGCTGGTCTTGAGCGAGGTCATCAGCATGGGCTTGGTTTGACGATGGCGCGTCACTTGAAACGCCCATGGCCCGCTGGCGCTTTCGATTGGCAGACGGTCGAGCGGGATCGCCATTTCCGCGACCCATTCCTGCTTGCCAATCCGCACCTTGGAGTCTGCGCCGCTCTGGTATCCTTCATCCGAAGACAATCCTTTCCCTGGATAATAGGTGTCATTGACAATTCCATTGGCGTTGAAACTGATCTGCACGCAGCGACCGGATTCGCGGGACGCGGTGGAAAGGTAGAATTCCACGCAGTCATCATTCCACACCATGCCATCATGCTTCACGACATCCTTGCGGAGCTTGTCGATGAGAGGCTCCTGACAGATCACCGCGAGGTAGATGTGCGTTTTGGTGGCGGTGAGCAAGGCGCGGGTCTCCACCCGATCGGCTTCAGGAATGGACACGCCCTTGAGCGGACTGAAGGAGGACACCGCCAATGCATCCTTCCAGCACGGATCACTCAGGTCGCCGTCCAGCACAGGCGGTTTCGCAGTGACCGGCAAGTTATAGCTTGCGACCTCTTGCGCCAAAGCCGACGGCATACTCAAGGGCAAGACTATGCCCGATAGCAGCCAGCGCATCATTATTGGTTCCAAGGACCCTCGACGATTTTAAAGGTTGCCACCTTCTGCAGTGTGGGATCCTCCGGGAAAACGGACACTTCGTAGTGACCGGAAGGCAGATTGAGTTTCGAGAGATCCAACTCATACACTTGGGCACCGCGTTTCCATGGAGGCACCTCGGAGTGAAGAACATTGTCCTTTTGTCGCAGAACTAGTGGAATGCCACGCTGAAGTTCCGCCTCCGAGCCGATGATGTTCACCTCCAGCCTCACACTCTTCGCCCCTGGCGGCAGTGCCGGGTCCAAGATCATAAGAGAGGAAATCTCGAAAGGAGTGCGGGTCAACCGGAAGCCGCCCACCAACAATTCGACAAGGTCCTTGTCCGCATAGTCCGACTCCGCGATGCTCAGAGTGATTCTCGGGATTTTGTCCACCGGAACGCCCTTGGCTTTGATATCAGCGACCGGAACTGTGACCCGCTGCCATTCCCCTTGCTTATCCAATTTGATCGGGAGCATGAACTGATTCGGACGCGCCCCGATAAGGAGCGTTAAGACCAGGCGAGTCACTTCCGGGCGCGACACTTTGCCCATGACCATAAACTCCAAGTTATCCCACGCACTCCAGTCCTCCTGACTCCCCTCCAACTTTCCAAACGACACACGCGGCCAACCTTTCGGATGGCCCGCCTGCCCTGTTGAAAAATCCACCGGCACGGTCATCCGGACCGCCTTCCCGCCCGATGGGCAATCGATGTCCGATAAAGCCACCGAGGCCTCATTGTCAGGAATGCTGCAGAGGGAGGGATCGCTCATGCGCAGCAGTGGCAAGGAGGGCACTTGTGGACTTGGAACTTGAGTGGACTCTTGTGCGGAAAGCCTCAAGGACAAGGTCATCACAAGTGTTATTATGCAGAATAAATTAATAATCATATTAAATTATTTGTTTTTTGATAAAAAAATTATTTTTTAAATACATTTTTATATGTATAAGATGTATTATTTTCAAAACGATTTGTTAGTTCTGTTTTTGAAATTGCTTCAATATGAAAGTCAGCAAATAAAATGTTTGCTTTTCCACTGTGCCGCATCCCAATTTTTGTTAAATAGTCAGTATCATTGAAATAATCTGGACCTGTATTGTTTGGAGCAGGATCACCTGCGGTATCATCGGCAATTAAGACAAGTTTAGAAACATCAGATAGTGCGTTTAATTTACGCTGGGGGTATCTAACTAAATCAAACGTAGCGCCCATGGCGCCCTCATTTGCCGTGTAAGTGCGACTCGCAGTTTTGCAGGAAGGGCAATTGAAAGGATGCCTTGCAGTAGGTTTATTATAATCGCCAGAAGTTGGGAAAGCTCGCGAATTTACTCCTACATTTAGCAATTGAGGCAGAGCCGCATTATACCCCGAAAAAGAATCCTGCCCACCCGGAACTGTTGGACTATATGAATAAGGAAGATATCCATCATTATCCACCGTAAATTGGACGATTGCCACTCCAATTTGCCGAAGATTATTAACGCACTTTGCGGAGTTACCTTTCTCAATCATTGACTTGACAAGAGGAATCCCCAACGCGGCTAAAATCCCTATGATAGCCACTACAACCAGCAATTCCACAAGAGTGAAAGCATGCCAAGTGCGAAGAGATCGCTGGTTTTTTTTCAAAGATTCAAAGCGAGTTTTTGATTTGTTAAAGTTAAGCACAATATTAAATTAGGGCCTTACTATTCATAAAGGATTCTGAAAAATTGCGTGTTTTACCGATATTTCGACTACCAAGCCGCTGCCGCGCCACCACGCGCGGCAGCTGATCGGGGCTTTTCTTCCGGCAAAGTGAATTCTGACGAAAAATCCATTCAGCGACTCACTCCACTTGGGAGAAGACCACTTCGTCCACAAGAACGGCATCTTTGAAGTTAGGTGTCTCAATCAAGATAGCCACTTTGACGAACTTGGTGCCTGGCCAGAACTTTTCAGGCTGCCGCACGCCCTCGCTCACGCCGGAAATGCGCCCTTTGAGTTCCTTCCAACTACTTCCAACTTGTTGGTTATCAACCCACAGACAAGCACCTTGCGCTCTGTGCTGGCGCACTTTGGTGCCTGCCACAAAATCGGCGGTCAGGGGCTTGGCGAGTTCCACCTCCCATTGGCCTCCCACTTGGCGGATCGATTTGAGTCCTGCACCGCTGAGGTTGCGATTGGGGAGGTCGCTGTATGCACCGGAATCATCCACATCGAACGCAACATACCCAAAATCGGGCGTCCATTTTGTATCGAATACCCATGCTTGACCGTTATCGATTTTCAAGACTTTATCGCCCTTGCTGGCAGCCTCGCGCAACTTGGTTTCCGTGCCTGTGATGGGCGTGATATTCGGACTCTGAATCTCTTTTTCATCCGCATCATAGCTCACAAAACCCAGGCACATCTTTGCCTCCGCGCCTTCGGACTTGAAGAAGCCAGACAACCTGTAGCGGAGTTCGGGATTGACCGGGATTAATTCCTCGGAACGAACAATTCCGCTTTGCTTGCAGACAAATGCATTTGAACCTTCCTTTGCCTGAGTGGAGACAGACGGAAACTCGATCCAACCGCCACTATCTCCCGTCTCCGCTCCTCCGTTTTTTAACAAATTTTCTCCAGGGTTTTGAGCTTGAAGCAGACAGGGCATTGAAGCCATGGCGACAGCAAACGAGATTCCAGCAATGCAGGATTTGGCGATTTTTGGTAGTTTTTTCATATTGGGGTTTTTTGGGGTTTGATTGTTCAGGGGAAATGGCAAAATGCGCGCTAGCGCAATTCGTAAAGATGGGAGGGTCATCGTCCTCGCATGATCCTTTCTCAGCCACCCTCTGACTCGTAGACCTCCGGGTCGGAGAGAAGCGGCGTCCGAAGGGAGCATGACCGTCTCGGTCGTGCGCGCGCAAGGCGTGGCTTGGGCTGTTTTGGCGGTAAGGTGTCTGGCTGTCATTCCACGCCTTCCGTGTTTGAAATTAGGGTCATGCGGGACGATGACTCTCCCAAAGGTTTTCGTTTGGCTCGGCGGCGGAAGTATTGAAAGACGACTCCGGCGAGGAGGGCGAGGGCGTAGAAGTAGGTTTCGGTTTCGGGGACGGCTATGATGAGGTCACCATTACCTTCGAAGCCACTGACTGCAAATCCGTTGCCGATGAATCCGCTGCCACTGCCGCTGTAGAAGCTGATGTTGGCGAGGTTGGAAGAAAGGGTGGCATTGTTAGTGAAGACAAGGCGACTGGGGTTTTGATAATTGTTGATTGGATCGTTATACTGGGTGGTTCCACTCCAATTCCAAATGGCGAGGTTGGCGCCTGCCGCCCATGAGCCTACGCCACTGAAGCGGAGGGTGCCGACGAAACCGGAGAAGTCGATGGTGGAGTTGGCGCTGAGCGTGAGAGCCCCAACATTTTCGCTGAAGTTGCCGCTCATGGCCATGCGCCCGCCGCCGAGATTGATATTTGTGCTGTCGCTAACGGCGTCTGCGGCGGTGACGAGGAAGGATCCGCCGGTGACATTGATGACTGTGCTGTTGCCCATGGCTCCGGTGGAAGCGGCTTGGAGTGTGCCGCTGGCGATGGTGGTTGTGCCGGTGTAGGAATTCGCAGCATTCAGAGTCAAATTTCCGTTTCCGGTTTTCACGAGGTTGGCTCCGCTGATGGCTCCGGAGAAGGTGGTGTCGGTGGTTTGATTGACGGTGAGGGTTTGACCGGAGGCGATGACGATGTTGCCGCCGCTCGCTCCGCCGCCGCTCAGAGAACCAATCGTTTCGCTCGCGGAGACACTCAGGACCGCTCCGCTGGCGTTTGCAAGTGTCACGGTGCCATTATCGGCCAGGGCTGCTCCGCCGCTTATGGTCAGGTTGCCAGCACTGATCGTGGTGCCTCCGGTGTAGGTATTCGTTCCACTCAAGACTTGAGTGCCACTGCCAGTTTTTATGAGACCGGCGGTGCCGGAAATGCCGCCGCTGTAGGTGGTCGTTGCGCTTCCATTGATGGTGAGGGTGTTGGCGTTCAGGTTTACCGAGGAGCCGATTGTGCCACTGAGGGATGCCATGGATTGGTTGGCACCGAGGGCGAGCGTGGAGCTGCCGTTTATGGTCACGGCGCTAAGCGTGCTGGTTGGGAGGGCTCCCGCGACGCTAGCGTTTAGGGTAGCTCCGTTAATGATGAATGTTGGTCCATTGTAGGTATTCGCGTTGGCAAGCGTTGTGGTGCCTCCATCGATGATGAGATCGGAGTTGGCGTTGGAGCCGCTGATGACGCTGTTCACCCTGATGCCATTATTTTCGCCTTGGAGAGTGAGCGTGGTGCCGTTTTTGGTGAGCGCACCGGAGAGGGTGAGGAGTCCCGAGCCACTGTTGGTTACTGTTCCTGTGCCGGCGGTGACACTAATCGCGCGGTCGAGCGTGGCAGCGGAGCCAGTGTAGATAAGGGAAGTGGCGTTGGCCAGGTTAATGCCAGAGGTCGAACCAAGAGCGGTTGTGCTGCTGATCGAGATGTTGCCGGCGCTGATCGTTGTGCTGCCGTTAAAGGTGTTTGTTCCACCGAGAACAAGCGTGCCGCTGCCAGCCTGCGTAAGATTTCCTGTGCCGCTGATGCTGTTGGCGAAGTCCGTGCCTTGCGTGACTGTTCCGGAGCGACTGAAGGCGAGCGTGGCGTTGTTCGTGATAGCACTGGCAGTAGACAAGCTTCCCGTTGAGCTGCCATTACCGATCTGGAGCGTGCCGGCGTTGATGGTGGTGGCACCGGTGTAGGTGTTGTTGCCGGAGAGAATCCATGTGCCTGTGCCTGTTTTGGTGAGGCTGGTGGTATTGGTGGCGTTATTGTTGATCAAGGCTCCCGCGATCTCACCAATGCCGGAGGTTGATCCTTGCAGGGTCAGGGTTTTGCTTCCTGCACCCGTGGCCGTGAAGTCGCTCGTGAGTCTCAGCGTGCCGGTGCCAGACTGGTCAATGGTGGCACCACCTGTTGAGCCTCCGAGGTTGATTGTTCTATTGGATGTGTCGCCAGATCCTGTGTAGCGCAATGCGGCAGAGGTTGCTGAAGTCCCTATCTGGATGGTGCCGTTTGCTGTATTCGTGACAGCCCCAAGCGAACTGGATCCCGCTCCGACATCTTTAATCGAGTTGATCGCGACCGTGCCCGCGACGATCGAGGTAGCGCCGCTGTAGGTGTTCGCGTTACCAAGAGTCAGCAAACCGAGAGGCGCAGAGGAAGCAGTGGTTAAACTGCCGTTTCCGCTAATGATACCGGTCACAGCGATGCTCGCAGAACTAGTGCCCTGAAAAACAACCGCTTGCCCCGCATTATTGCTAATGTTTCCACTGATTGTGAGATTTCCCGCATCTGCGTGAATGCGCGTTTGCGCCGACCCGATTGTGATGTCTCCCGCCCATGTGTTATTGCCGCTGATTGATCGAAGGGCCCCGTTGGTGGAGATTCCCCCACCAGTGAGATTGAGCGCCTCTCCGGTGACGGTGATGTTGTTTTGGAGTTGAAGGGCCGCTCCAGACGCGACGCTCGTGCCTCCGGCGGTAGAACCAAGTGCGTTGTTGTGCTGAATGTTCAAAACACCTGCATTGATCGTCGTGGTGCCATTGTAGGAGTTGCTGCCGATGAGGGTGAGCGTGCCGTTGCCGTCTTTAGTGATAGCACCTGTGCCCGATATGGCGCCGCTCACCGTTGTGCTATTGGCTCCGCTGAAGTTGATGGCATTGTTGTTTGAAATGGCGTTGCCGAGGGTAATGTTGCCTGCTGCTGCATTGATGGCGAGAGCGGAACTGTTAACCGCCAGAGCCAGATTGACCGTGGTGGCATTGGCGGAATTGTTGGTGACGCCTGTGATCGTGAGTGGCGTGGAGGCATCAAAGCCCGATGAACCGGAATTCGCCGCCAGCGTGTAGCTGCCAGCCGTGGAGTTGATAGTGATCGTGGTGAGCGAGGATAGGCTGCCAGAGGCGATATTGTTTGTGGCCGTGCCTCCTGCGCCGCTGAAGTCGAGAGCATTTCCGTTGGCGGGCGTGGTGGAGAAACCAGAACTCCAGTTTCCAGAACTCCCAGTCCATGTGGAGGTGGAACTGACTGTGTAGGTGAGGCCGATGAATTTGCTCGTCGAATTGTTGGTGAACGACCATGTGCCCGCACCGGTGAGGCTCGTGGTGTAGTCAAAAACCGAGGCATCGAAGGCATTCGCCAGCGATCCGTAATTCATGATGTTCCATGTAGTCGTGGTGGCTGGAGCCCAACCTGTCGGCGTGCCGGTAATGGCGACGGTGAACTTGTTGCCAGTGGCATTAGTGGAATTAATGTTCAGGGCACCTGTGACATTCAAAAGATCCCAGTTTGTGCCAGCAGTGCCACTGATGTTGCCGAAGTCCCAAGTGTAGGTGCTGCCGCCATTGAGGGTGAGCGTGCCTACGGTGAGCGTGCCGGCAGTGGATGCGGCGCTGCCCGCGCCGATGACGCCGCCGCTGTTAATGGTGACAGCACCGGCGGATCCTGTTCCAATGAGGGTGCCACCGGTGTTGACCGTTGTGGCGCTGTTGGTGTTTGAGCCTGTGAGGTTGATTGTGCCTGCATTGATCGTGGTTGCGCCTTGGTAGGTATTGGCGCTGGAGAGTATGACAGTGCCCGCTCCGGATTTGGTCAGATTGCCGGAACCACCAATGGTTCCCGAGACAGTGACCGTGCCGGCCGCGTTATTGAGAGCGCTGCTGGTGCCGGCGGTGAGTGTTGCGTTGTTGGCAATCGTTACAGAACTGCTTCCCGTGTAGTTAAGCGTGCCGCCGCCGAGTGTGATTGCGCTACCTGCGGTGCTGTTGCCGAGGGCTGCGGTGGCGTTGTAGGACAATGTGCCGCCATTTACAGTCAGGCCAGCGGTGTAGTTCATTCGACTTGTGTCATAAGTCGAAAAATCCAGCGTGCCTGCGCCGGTTTTGACCACGGCTACTTTGCCATTGGTGCCTTGGTCGCGAACACTAAAATTGCTCGTGGAGCTGGAGATTCCACTCGCAATGTCAAAGGTGATCGTGCCGGTCGTGTTGTTGAGATTGTTCTGAATGATGGCCAAGGCGCCCGCTTGCACCGTCAGACCGGTCACCGTTTGGTTTTTGCCATTGAGGTTAAGAAATGCGTTGGCTGTAGGGCTGAAGGTCAAATTTCCGTTTCCCATGGCACCGTCCGCTCCCAGTGAGATTGAGCCTGAAGTAATCGTCGTGCCGCCTGTGTAGGTGTTGTTACCGGATAGAGTGAGGGCGCCAGTGCCGGCTTTGGTAAGACTCAAGGACCCGCCGCCAGTGCCATCTTGAAGCACGCCCGCGTAGCTGCTTGAGGCGTTTGCGGTATTACCGACCGTCAATGTGGCGGCGGCTGTGTTTGCATTTTGCACAACCGGAGATCCGGGAGTCGCATTGGAGGCAAGGGAATTAATAACGATGCTATTGCCGTTTAGACTGAGGACACCCGTGCTACTGGCGCCAAAGGTGATGGCATTTTCCGAGCCGACCGTATTGTTAAGTGCGCCGGAATTGCCAAGCTGCAGCGTGCCAGCGTTGATTGTGACGCCGCCGGTAAAGGTGTTGTTGCCGGAGAGGATGCTGGTTCCAGAGCTACCCTGTGTAAAGGTGGAGGCTCCGCTGATGACGCCTGCGGCGCTTTGACTGAGAATGCCGGTGCCGCTGGTGGATATCGCCCCGCCGCCGGTCAGCGAACCGATGAGACTAAGGGTGCCCGCGCTTGTTGAGGTGGTGCCGGTGTAGTTGTTGATGCCCGAGAGTGTAAGCGTGCCCGCGCCGGATTTTGTGAGATTTCCGTTTGAAATGGCGGCGCTGATCGTGAGGTCCGAGGTTGCTGCAGAGGAATCGCCGATCGTGAAAGTTCTGGTGGCACCGCCAAGGTTGAGATTGCCGCTGATGCTTGCGCCGCTCGCGTTGTTGGTGGCCGAGTAGTCCACATTTCCGCCCAAAGTGAGCG
>Ga0209087_1000667_pt1 | contig 21249 bp, 27 predicted proteins | sample S_130805_EF_Meta_FD_187321 | JGI IMG/M metagenome (GOLD analysis project Ga0209087, IMG submission 187321) | Freshwater microbial communities from Lake Simoncouche, Canada to study carbon cycling - S_130805_EF_MetaG (SPAdes) (version 2) | ecosystem: Environmental > Aquatic > Freshwater > Lake ... | reverse complement strand
GCCAAGGCCAAGGCAGAAAAGGCGCTACTCATTGAATTCGGGCAGAAAGCCGGATTCCAACCTGATGAACTGAAGAACATTTTTGACCACCGCGTCGTGAATGTGCTGCGTAAAGCGGCGCTGTACGAACAGATGATGTCCAAGCGGGGCAACATCAAGCCGGTAGTCAACAATGGCCCAAGACCAGCCAAGCCAGGAGCAGCGGGTCGAGTCTCCACTACAAGCGAGTCAACGCGTGCAAAACAACGTCTTGCAAAAAGTGGCCGCGTACAAGACGCGGTCTCCGCAATTGAACTTTTATTAAAGTGAGTACATCATGGCAATCGTAACCAATACCTTCACGACCTTTGACGCCAAAGGTATCCGTGAAGACCTGTCAAACATCATCACCAATATCGCACCCGAAGAAACTCCTTACATGAGTAACATCGGGCGTGAGTCAATCAGCAATTCGCTGTTTGAATTCCAAAGCGATACCCTGGCCGCAGCAGCAGCTAACAAGCAGATCGAGGGCGATGACGTTGCCTCTTTTGACGCTGTTACCGCAACCGTTCGCCTGCAAAACTACGCTCAGATTTCGCGCAAGACCATCATCTTGTCCGCGACTGAAGAGGTGGTCAACAAGGCTGGCCGTCGCAGCGAACTGGCTTACCAGATCGCCAAGCGTAGCGCCGAACTGAAACGCGACCAAGAGTTCACCATGCTCAACGGCGCGGTGGCTGCTGCTGGTAGCACCAGCGTTGCACGCGGAACTGCATCCCTTGGCGCGTGGGTCAAGACCAACGTCGATATGCAGACCAACGGCACAAACCCGTCGTACACCACGCTACCAAACAGCGCCCGTACCGACGGCAACGTGCGCACTTTTACTGAGACCATTCTCAAGAATGTGATTCAGCAAGTGTGGGCTGCTGGCGGTTCTCCTAAGATTCTGATGACCGGTCCTGTTAATAAGCAGCGCGTCAGCGGATTTGCCGGTATCGCCTCCAGCCGTTTCAACATCAATGGCGGTGAGAAGCCTGCAACTTTAATTGGCGCCGTGGATCTTTACGTCAGCGATTTCGGAACCGTGGCCGTTATTGCGAACAGGTTCCAACGTGAGCGTGATGCATGGGTACTCGATCCTGAGTACGCCAAGATGGTTGTGCTGCGTCCTTACCAGCAAGTTGAACTCGCTAAGACCGGCGACGCTGAGAAGCGTATGTTGCTGGTGGAGTGGGGACATAAGGTGTTGGCAGAAAATGCCCACGGTCTGGCAGCTGACCTGATTACGTCGTAATCAATGGAAGGGATCAGGGCAACCTGGTCCCTTTTTTAACGCATGAATAAACAAGTATTTGACGAAAACAAAGATGCGGGTATCACCCGCTTTTGGCATTTCGATGATGAAACCGGCCAGGCAACAATTCAGACTCAGCAGGATGTCACAGCAGTTGTTGAAGCAAACAAAGCGGATTTCAATAAGGTAGATGAGCGCGCAAGCTGGAAGGGCGAGTGGCATCACGTCGCAAGCATTCCGGAGGGCGTCTACTACAAACTCAAGGCCGAGGGCAAGCTGGACGATCAGGCGTACATGAAGCGCTGGCTCAATGACCCCGACAACAGATTTTTCAGAACGAGACCTGGACAAGTATGAACAACTACATTGCAGTCTGCACCCCAGCCCGTGACATGGTTCACGCCAACTTCACCTATTGCTTGGTGAATATGGTTTGCTACCACACGCTGAACACGACAGATGCAGTGTCTCTCAAAATCATGCAGGGTACTCTGATCCAAAACCAGCGTGCTGACTTAGCGCTGGATGCGATGGCCGAGGGCTGCACCCATATCCTGTTCATCGACTCAGACATGACGTTCCCGCAGGACATGGTCGAGCGCCTGCTCAAGCATGACCTGGACATCGTGGCGACCAACTGCGCCAGACGCCGCATCCCTACCGGCCCGACTGCGCAGAAGTACGATTCTGATGGCAAGCGCGAACTGATCTACACCATGCCGGAGTCAGCCGGCATTGAGGAAGTAGGCAGCATCGGAATGGGCGTGATGCTGATCAAGCGCAACGTCTTTGAGAAGCTGACCGAACCCTGGTTCGAGACTCCCTGGCGCACCGACGCCCGAGGCTACATCGGAGAGGACATCTTCTTCTGCCGGAAGGCGCAGGACGCAGGGTATAAAATCTGGATAGATCACGACGTGAGCAAAGAGATAGGCCACATCGGGACGTTTGAATTCAAGCACGACCACACCTGGATGATGCGCGACATCGAGAAGGAAAAGGCAGAGCATGGCACTTAGCACCTACGCTGAACTGAAAGCCTCGGTGGCCGATTGGCTCAACCGTAGTGATCTCACGTCTGCCATCACTGACTTTGTTTCTCTTGCTGAAGCGCAAATGGAGCGAACACTGCGCACCACCCAGATGATTACCCGCGCAACGGCAACCATCGACGCCGAGTACAACGCAACGCCAGGCGACTTTCTGGAGGCGCGGACGTTCAAGATGGACACAAACCCCGTCAGTCCGTTGCAGTTTGAGACCATTGACAGTCTGGATGACTTGCTGACTCAGTACACATCCAGCGGGAAGCCTAAGTTCTTTGGCGTAGTCGGGTCGCAACTCCGCGTTGTGCCTATCCCTGACTCCAGCTACACGGGCGAGTTGATCTACTACAGCAAACTCGCCAAGCTATCCACGTCCAACACCACCAACTGGCTGCTCACCAAAGCGCCTGACGTGTACCTGTACGGTTCTTTGCTACAGGCTGCCCCCTACCTACAGGACGACGCAAGAATCCAAGTGTGGGCTGGCCTGTACAAGACAGGCATAGAGGAACTGCAAATTGCAGACGAGCGCGGAGCGACTAGCGGCGGCGTTCTAAAGTCACGCGCCAAGTCTTTCGGTTAAAATTTTCCCAGTTTTGGAGAACAAAATGCAATCAGAGCGTATCAATGGTCAAGATGCTGCAAGCGTAGCAATCTCGCGTCAATCCTCTATGGATGAGAGCATCGGAGTAACCGGCTCTTATGAGTTGACTTGTTTCGACAAGGACGGCAATCTGAAGTGGTCAGAGCCAATCAAAAACCTAGTGGTAACGGTTGGCAAGAACGACCTGCTGGACAAGTATTTTGCTGGATCTGCCTACACCGCAGCCTGGTATGTCGGTTTGGTTGATGGTGCGTCTACCCCTACCTATGCAGCCGGTGACACCATGTCATCTCACGCTGGCTGGAGCGAGACAGTTCCTTACTCCAATTCCACCCGTCCATCAGTAGCCTGGAACTCGGCATCTTCTGGATCCAAAGTGTCTACCGCGACATCTTTCACCATCAACGCCACAGCCACTGTTGCAGGCGCGTTTATGACCACCAGCAGCACTAAATCAGGCACTGCTGGCACTTTGTACTCTGCTGGTAGCTTCACTGGCGGAAATCGTTCTATCGCGTCTGGCGACACGCTGAACGTCACATACACCGCATCGGTATAAGGGGCATTTATGGCGTTTAAGACAGGCGATAGCGTGACCATCAAGGGCACGTCCATGACCGGCACGATTGTGGTCGGCGCAGTCGTGGATGACGAGTCAACCTTGCTGTTCAAGGTCCAATACACCGATCAATCCAACCAGGCACAAGAGCGTTTCTTCAAAGAAAACGAACTTGTCGCAAGCTGACCTATAGGAGTCTTTAATGGCTCTAGTCCTTGATGATCGCGTACAGGAGACCACTACTACAACTGGCACTGGTACTCTAACGCTTGCCGGTGCTGTAACCGGCTATCAGTCATTTGACGCTATTGGCAACGGTAATACAACCTACTACTGCATTACTGATGGTACAAATTGGGAAACTGGAATAGGGACTTACACCGCGTCCGGTACAACGCTCGCCAGAACAACGGTTTTAAAATCGAGTAATGCTGGAAGTTTGGTTAATTTTTCTGCTGGGTCAAAGAATGTTTTTGTAACGTATCCAGCAGGGAAAGCTGTATATACAGACGCACCCAGCATGTTTGGGTTTAAGAACCGTCTTATGAACGGCCTAATGCAAATTATTCAACGAGCAACATCTGGAACATCTGGAAACGCGGTTCCAACTACTGTTCCAACCTACCCAGCTTTAGATCGTTGGTATGCCTATGCAACTGGTGCAACGGTAACGGTTGCTAGGGTGGCTGGGTCTAATGCAAACCAGTTCAACTTACAGGTTACAGGCGCTGCATCTGTTACGGCAGTTGGTATTGGTCAACGCATTGAGCAATTAAATTGTTTCGACATGGCTGGCAGCACAGCAACGCTATCTGTCAATATCTCCAACTCATTACTGACCACAGTTACTTGGACTGCAAACTATGCCACTAGTTCGGATACATGGTCAGCTAAGACACAGATTGCAACAGGCACATTCACGGTTACATCAACGCTGACAAACTACAGCGCACAAATTAGCATTCCAGCGGCAGCTACCACGGGCATTGAAATCTTGTTCACTGTCGGAGCTCAAACCAGCGGAACATGGGTAATTGGGAATGTCCAATTGGAAAAAGGCAGTGTAGCTACATCTTTTGATTACCGTTCGTATGGTACTGAGTTGGGACTTTGTCAACGGTATTTTCAAAGTGATTTCAAAGGAACTTGTGGGCAAGCATATAACGCAACAACTGGGCTTTTCACGCTAGTTCATGCAGTCTCAATGAGAACAATCCCAACACTATCTCAGGCATCAGGGGTCAATATTACAATTGACATTATTGGTGGCAGTCAAAATGCGACTAGCCAATCTATATCTGGTGCTGGGCAATCATTAACTAGAACGCCAATAACTGCTAATGGTCTAACTGGCAGAACAACCAATCAAGCACTTGCAATTGCTAATGTAGGGACTCAGCTTTCTGCGGAGCTATAAATGTACAAGCTATCACCCCAATTCATGGGCAATCAAACCAGCGTCATCCGCATAAGTGATGGTGCTTGCATTCCATTTGACCCAGCCAATTCTGATTACCAGCAATATTTGGAATGGCTTGCTGAAGGCAACACACCGTTACCGGCTGACTAACCATGTTCGGTCTTGCGCCATTCGGTACACCATTCAGCGCACCAGGGAATTCGTACTCTGTCTACGCTATTGAGGGTGGCTATGGAAGTAATTTATACGGATATGGACCGTATGGAATTGGCGGTTACGAGTCTCTGCTAAGTGGTTTTGGATATGACAAGTCTTTATCCGAGTCAGGATCAGCGGCAGATGCTGAGTCAGCGATTACAACGCTTGGACTGACAATATCTGAGTCGCTATCAGCGTCAGACGTCCTCACCAACATTGCCACGATTGTGGCAAGCATTGCTGAGTCAGGATCTGCTGCTGACGCAATAGACACCAGCCTGGTGGCAGTGGCCTTTGCCAGCGAATCTGTAACGGCATCCGACTCACTTAGCAGCACTATCGTATTTTTGGCGCTTGTATCTGAAAGTGCAAGCGCAGCAGATGCACAAGTTTGCATCTTGACGATACCTGTCCAAGTGTCGGAGACACTGAGCGTATCGGACGCAATTACCAATGTCTTGGAGGCGGTGGCCTCTGTATCTGAAACGCTTACAGCGTCAGACGCAAGCATAGGCACGTTGACTATGTCTGTCGCTGTTGCGGAGGCGCTGACCGCATCGGAGTCACTATTCCCGACGTTCACCTACCAAGTGTTTAACTCTGAGTCCGTGACGGCGTCTGATTCATTAAGCGTTACGGCGGTATTCTTGGTGAATGTTGCGGAGTCTTTGGCAGCCATAGATGCCTACGAAAACGTCGGTATCTTTGTAGCTAACATCTCCGAATCAGGATCTGCGCTGGACGATTACTTGCCTGGCTTGGATTTTTTAGCATCAATTTCTGAAGCTGCCAGCGCACTGGACCTTATCACCCAGCGGCTCAAGTGGGAGCCGGAGCCAATCAACTCAGACACTTGGACTGACTCTGGTACGTCAACTACCACATGGACTACGCAGTCCCCAAATTCACGCAGCTGGACTATAATTTCTGACAACACCGACACCTGGACACCAGTAGGCGCAACGTCCAAGGATTGGACAACCCAATGAGGTAAATCATGGCTGATACCACCACCACCAACCTACTCCTTACTAAGCCCGAGGTAGGTGCATCCACTGACACCTGGGGCACAAAGATCAACACCGACCTAGACTCGGTGGATGCAATATTCGCTGCGGCTGGAACTGGAACCAGCGTCGGTCTTAATGTTGGATCTGGTAAGAGCCTAAAGCTGGTCGGTGATGTCATTGACACCAACGGCAATGAGTTGCTGAAGGTATCTGCAACCGCGTCTGCTGTGAATGAGGTGACACTTGCAAATGCAGCTACTGGTGGCGCACCAGCGTTATCTGCTACAGGTGGCGACACAAACATTGGCATTGCACTTACGCCAAAAGGAACTGGTGGTGTTGTATTTCCAGCGGGTGCAGTTGGTACTCCTGCCATCACCACCACAGGCGACACCAACACGGGCATCTTCTTCCCCGCTGCTGACACCATTGCCTTTACTGAAGGTGGTGCGGAGGCAATGCGTATTGACTCCAGCGGCACATGGATGTTAAATACAACTGATACAGATGCGTTTATTGGTAGCTCCACAAGTCAAACAGGATTTAGTTTTAGACCAGGACTCGGGCCGAGACTTTCTTTAATCAATGATTTTTATATAAACAGGTCTAATGGTGACGGAGCCATATTTAACTTTAGACGTAACGGCACTACAGTTGGTTCGGTAAGCGTTAGTTCTGGGGCTACCGCCTACAACACTTCATCTGATTACCGCTTAAAGCAAGACATTGTGCCTATGACCGGAGCGTTGGCTAAAGTTGCTGCGCTCAAGCCCGTTACTTATAAGTGGAAAGCGGACGGTTCTGATGGTGAGGGATTCATTGCTCACGAACTAGCAGAAGTTTGTTCACACGCCGTTACGGGTGCAAAAGATGCCGTAGACGCTGATGGCAAACCTGTTCACCAAGGCATTGACGTGTCGTTCCTTGTCGCCACACTAACCGCAGCCATCCAAGAACTCAAGGCAGAATTTGATGCCTACAAAGCAACTCACCCGTAAGGAACATCATGGAATTCCAGCCAATGTTCAACTTCATCGGTGGAGCGATCCTGGTCGCTGTCGGCTGGTGGTGTAAAGAGATATGGGACTCTGTCAAGACGCTGAAGGATGACATTAAGCAGATCGAGATTGATCTTCCCAAGAACTACGTCAGCAAGGCAGACATTGAGAGCCGCCTAGACAAGATTGACGCGACTCTGGAGCGCATCTTTGACAAGCTGGAAAACAAGGCCGACAAGTGATTTCTCTGCTTGCCTCGGCTGAAAGCCCGTGGCCTGGAACAGAAACAAAGATAGTTTTGGTTTGTCGTATTCCTAAACGAGAAGAGGACAAGAAGATGGGTGCTAACGAATTCATGGACAAAGACGGACGCATCTGCCGATGGGTAGTTGTGAACAAGAAATGATTGATCCGTTTACGGCCTTTGCTATTGCCCAGGGTGCGGTGGCAGGCATAAAAAAGCGGTAGCCCTTGGTAAAGATATACACGGCCTATACAAAGAATTCAGCAGTTTCTATCAAGCGGCAGACACGGTACACCTAGCAAGCAGCAAGGCCAGGATTGCGTCAATAGGAAAGACGAATGCACAGATCAGTTCTGAGGCTCTCCAGATCGCACTGGCGTCAAAGGCACTGAGAGAGCATGAGAAGGAACTGAAGGACATCCTCTTCTATAGTGGCAATGCTCCGGTCTGGGAAGAGATGATGGCAGAGCGCACCAGGATGATTAAGGAGCGCAACACACTTGAAAGAGAAGAGTCGGAAAGAAAGCAGAAGGACAAAGAAATGAAGGTTGCGATCATTATGAATACACTCTGGATTACAGGCGCATCCGCTATCGTTGTCCCACTGGTCAGCATCACGTTTCACGTTATCACAAATAGGGGTTTCTGATGATTCCAATTCTCGGCGCACTACTCGGTACTCTTGCGGAAAGCGGCCTGGGGCTGCTTTCTTCTGCTATCCAAGCCAAAGGCAAGGAGGTAGTCGAGAACACTCTGGGCGTCAAGATACCCGACAACCCTACACCGGCTGACGTTGAGAAACTGCGCGAGTTGCAGTTCCACCATGAAGAGCGCTTGATTGAGTTAGGCATAGAGAAAGCCAAGCTGGAGATGGCCGAACTGGAACTGCTTGCCAAGGCCGCACAGAATGATGCCGACAACATCACAGACCGCTGGGAAGCGGATATGGCATCTGACTCTTGGCTGTCCAAGAACATCCGCCCCATGAGCTTGATTGCCATCTTCTTGGGCTTTTTTCTGTTTGCCATGATGTCGGCTTTTGGTTACAATGCCAACGAAAGTTACGTAACATTGTTGGGGAATTGGGGACAGCTAATTATGGGGGCTTATTTTGCAGGCCGAACCATTGAGAAGCTTGCTGAAATGAGGAGCACAAAATGAGCCTGAGTCAAGAACAAGCCGCATTCCTGTTGGATATGTGCAAGCTGATCCAGCACGCCACAGATCTGGGATTTATGGTCACTGGTGGCGAGTTGGCGCGTACACCAGAGCAGCAGGCCATCTACTTCAAGACGGGCCGGTCTAAGACCATGAACAGCATCCATCTCAAGCGTTGCGCCATCGACTTGAACTTCTTCAAGGATGGGAAAATCATCTGGGACAAGGCTATCCTAGCTCCGCTAGGCGCGTATTGGGAAAGCCTGCATCCGAAGAATCGGTGGGGTGGAAACTTCAAGAGTTTGGTGGACTGCCCACACTTTGAACGGAACGTATGAGCGACTACAGCGGCCAGATCACAACGCCAGCGCAGCCGAATATCGGCAACCCTGGCGAGGTGTATGACCGCCTGTTCTTTAGCCAAACATTCAGCAACATCGGGAACTACGCAGGCCGCGTCACAAACGCCCTGGCAGCGTTATTCGGACCGCGTGGAGGAAAGTACCTCAACACTCCTTATGGCGCGTTCCAGGACTCCACAGACCAGGTCGCGGCTAATACCACAACGGCCTACGCCGTCACCTTTGACACCACCGACTTCAGCAACGGCGTCACTCTCTCAAACTCATCCAGGCTGAACGTATCGCAGTCGGGTATATACAACGTCCAGTTCTCCATCCAGTTTACGAACACGACAAACGCATCCCAAGACGTTGACGTTTGGTTCAGAAAGAATGGGACAAACATTGACAAGTCGAACTCAAGGTTTGGGTTTGCACCCAGAAAAGGCGCTGGCGATCCGTTTCACACAATTGCAGCAATAAACTATTTTGTAAGCCTTAACGCAAACGACTATGTGGAGATCATGTGGCGGCCTACTGATGTCGGAGTGTCGATTGAGCAGTATCCGGCAGGCACTTCTCCGACCAGGCCAGCAGTACCGTCGGCCATCGTTACACTGTCGTTTGTCTCCAACCTATCGGTGTAATCATGGCACTCATTCCATTAAAAATCCCACCAGGCGTCTACCGCAACGGTACAGAGTACCAGGCAATGGGTCGCTGGTACGACTCCAACTTGGTGCGCTGGTTTGAGAATACCCTGCGACCTATTGGCGGGTGGCGCAAGAAGTCAACGTCTGCCATGACAGGCATATGCCGAGGCATCATTGCCTGGAGAGATAACAGCGCCAACCGATGGGCTGGCATGGGTACGCAATCCAAGTTGTACGCGATGAATGCGCTAGGAGTGGTCAAGGACATTACCCCGACAGGTTTCACGGCTGGTTCTGCTAACGCCACTGGCACTACAGGCTACGGCTATTGGACATATGGGAGCCTGTCTTATGGCACTGCGCGACCTGACACCGGATCAGTACCGGCCACCACCTGGAGCCTAGACACTTGGGGCGAGTACCTAGTAGCTTGCAGCACTACAGACGGCAAGCTGTACGAGTGGCAGCTAGGTTTCACGACTCCCACTATCGCGGCTGTCATCACCAACGCACCTACAAGCTGCGCGGCGGTAATGGTCACCAGTGAGCGCATTATGTTTGCTCTTGGCGCATCGGGTAACCCGCGTCTGGTGAAGTGGTCGGACCAGGAGAACAACACAACCTGGACGGCGGCAGCCAACAACCAGGCTGGTGATTTTGAACTAGCGACACCAGGATCTCTGAGGTGCGGCAAGCGCGTGCGAGGCGTCAACCTCCTATTGACAGACGTTGACGCGCACGTCGCTAACTACATCGGCCTGCCATTCGTCTACAGTTTTGAGAAGGTTGGCAGCGGGTGCGGCGTCATCTCAGCGCAGGCGGTGGCGGCCATCGATACCTCATGTCTATGGATGAGCAGCAGCGGCTTTTGGAGTTACGATGGGTACGTCAAGCCTATGCAGTGCGATGTCGGGGACTACGTCTTCAACAATATCAACTACGCCCAGGCGTCCAAGGTCTACGCCGTCCACAACTCTACCTATGGTGAGGTGACCTGGTTCTACCCGTCGCTGTCCTCCACTGAGAATGACAGTTATGTCACCTATAACTATCGTGAAGGCACTTGGTATTTCGGATTGATGGCGCGCACCGCTGGAACAGATCGAGGTGTATTCGTCAATCCTATGATGGTCGGAACTGACGGGTACATCTACGATCACGAAGTTGGATACACCTACGACTCGGTTTCTCCCTATGCGCAGTCCGGTCCGATTGAACTCGGGAACGGCGACAACGTGATGGCCGTCAGGTCGGTGATTCCTGACGAGCAGACGCTAGGAGAGGTCCTAATCTCATTTACAGCCAGGATGTACCCGACATCGGACGAAGTGAGTTACGGCCCGTTTAGCGCCAAGGCTCCAACCGATACCAGGTTCTCAGGCCGGTCAGTCAAGATGAAGGTTACCGGAAGCGTCTTGGACGATTGGCGGGTAGGAGTAATGCGGCTGGAGGCTACATCGGCAGGGAAACGGTAATGGAGGATTTCTGGCGGTTGGCACAACACATCGAAGCCGCCTTAGAATACTCAGCAGGAACCCACACTCTTCAAGATGTTGCGCAGGGTGTAGAGGAGAACAGATTCCAGCTTTGGCCTGGGATTAATAGCGCAGTCATCACAGAGATCATTGTCTATCCGCGACTCAAGAATCTGCACTATTTTCTTGCTGGCGGCGACCTAGATGAACTCAAGCGGATGCGACCACACATCGAGGCTTGGGGTAAGCAGATCGGTTGCACGCGAGTTACCCTGGCTGGCCGTAAGGGCTGGGCAAGGACATTTTTAGCAGACGAGGGATATGCCCCTAAGTGGCATATTCTTAGCAAGGAGTTGTAGATGGCGACAAGAAACCGTTACGCTGAGATCATGTCTCAATACAGGCAGTCGCAGCCGTATTCGTTTTTCGGATATCCGCAAAGCTACACCGGCGGCTATGACGTTTCGCAGCCTCAGACGTATGCTGCACCAGCAAACCGTTACGAAGAGATCATTGCGCAGGGTGCTGCACCTATGCGTGGCGGTGGTGGGCAATCAGCAGAGCAACGTGCAGAACGTGAAGCAGCTTATAACGCTCCGCAAGACTATTTGAGCATTGACAGGTACGATCCCACTAAAGAAACAACAGTAAAAGATGTAATGTCAGCGGCGCAGCTTGCAGCATTAAGCCCCGCTGAAAGAGCAATGCACATGGCAGATGTTCGTCGAATAAACCCATATAGGACGCTTTTAAACGATGTATTTACAGAAGTTGGCGTATTGCCCGCTTTAAGTAATATGTACACAAATTTCAAGTATGGAGATCTAGGTAAACCACTAGCACCAGGAGTACCCAAAGCCCCAGTAAGGGATGTACTTCCTGGAGAATATAACTTTGTTAATGGTGGCTTTGTCAGTACACCAGACACACAAGCAGTTCAAAACGCTATAAACAATACTGATTTTTCTGGAATGGATAGGGGAAGCATTTCAGCAGCACCAAGCACACCAGACACGCAAGCAGTTCGGGATGCCATAAACAGCACTGATTTTTCTGGAATGGATAGGGGTGATAGTCAAGGCGGTGGCGGGTACGGCGGCGGTGGTGATGGCGCTGCGGGACGAGGTGAGCCAGGTGGTGATAGAGGTGGGTGGGGTAGAGGAGGCGGCTACGCCAAAGGCGGTCACGTCTCCATGATGCACTTGCAAGGCCCGAACCCAATGGGTCCAGATGACGGTTACGGTGCTCTCAAGGATGGCGAGTACGTCATCAACGACAAGGCGGTAAAAAAATATGGTATCGAGTTGATGGATGCCATTAACTCAGGCAAGATTTCAAAGGGCAAGCTGCGCGGCTTGCTCGAAATGTAAGGAGAAACGATATGTCTAAAGGCGGCGGCAGCACAACTAGCACCACAGCAATTGACCCTGATCTGAAGGCGGCGTATCTACGCAACATCGGACAGGCTCAGAGCGTTGCGGGTGCATTACCAGCACGACAATTCGCAGGGTTTAACCCTTTGTACACGGCCGGAGAGCAACAAGTTACGAATGAGGCATTGACCCCATTCACTGGCGAGTCCATCCAGCAGTTTATGAACCCCTACGAGAACGAGGTGGTTCAGCGTTCACTAGCTGATGTTGGTGGAGCATTGCAAACTCAACAATTGCGAGATCGTCAGGCAGCAACTGCTGCACGCGCATTTGGTGGATCACGCCAAGGAGTGCAGGAATCACTAACCAATGCTGCAGCCATCAAGCAGGCGGCTGATACTGCTGCGCAGTTACGCGCACAGGGTTACGGCCAAGCTGCTGGTCTGGCACAGTACGCCAAGGGTGCGAACATCTCCGGCGGCCAGGCGGTCATGGGCTTAGGCGGTGCGCGTCAGCAGTTGGAGCAGGCTCAATTGGATGCCCTGCGCAACATCGGTCTGGAGAAGCTACAGATTGCCTCCGGTGGCATCAGCACCCAGCTACCGAATCTAGGGATGACCCAGACGCAACCCTACTACACGAACCCATTGTCAGGCGCTTTGGGCGGCGCATTGGCTGGTCAAAGGCTAGGTGGTGCAAACTACGGTGGAACCGGCGCTTTGCTTGGTGGCCTGCTCGGATACTTTGGTGGATAAGGGGAACAAGATGGCAACACTGTCAGATTTCTATTATGGTGATCCATACACATTTAACCCATTAAGCCAGTATTACCTTGGTAGTGGGGTTGGGGCTACAAGGTTCAATCAGAACTCCCGCCCAACGACTAGATTTATGTCGCGTGGGAAAGGTCCTGAGAGTTTATATCTCAACAATATGGGAGTCTTCGCTCCTACCCAAATGGGAGACTTCACTCCTAGCGCGGGACTGATGGGTGAGATGCAGCCGCTATCGAATCAACCGCAAGACGTATTCCAAACTCCAAACCAGCGCGGGTTCCAGCCTGGCGGCTCAATGATGCCGACTGCGCAAAATGTTGTCGTTGAAGACATCATGCCGCAGGACAATCCCAACTATCTGGCAGAGCCAGCACAAGAAGCTGGAGCAGCACCACGCCGCACACTCGGCCTGCTGGGTGATATGTTTGGTGGTGCATCCGCGCTGGACGATTACATGACGGACGCTCAGAGAGCGCAGCTACAGAACCAGGGCGTCATGGCAGCGGCCATGCAACTGCTTGCATCGTCAGGAGCCAGCCGGACACCTATCGGACTCGGTCAGGCTATTGGTCAAGCGTATGGTGCTGGTCAGCAGGGTTATCAGGCTGCGCAGCAGAATCTGCTACAGAGCATGACGATGAAGCAGAAGATGGAAGACGCGAAGGCCGCGAAGAATATGCAGACTAACGTCTCCAATTTCTTATCTCAGAAAGCGCCGGAAGGCGTTGACGCCAATACGTTCAAGGCGCAGCAGTACATGAAGCTGGCAGACGTTTACGCTGCAAGCAACCCAGAGCAGGCCAGCAAATACTTTGACATGGCGCAAAAGCTGATGCCTGCAAAAGAGTCTACGCCTGATGACATCAAGAAGCTGAAGGCTTTGGGGCTAGACGTTACGCTTGAAAACCTAGCGAAGCTAAACCCGTCTGCTGCACCTCAAGACCCAGAGGGTATCCGCACATTGAGAGCACTCAATTTACCTGTTACTTTGGAAAACTTGCAATCATTGAAGCAAGAGGCAAGCCCTACAGAGGTGAGACTGTTGAATGCTACAAACACTCCTGTGACGCTTGAAAACGTGATGAAGATTCGTCAGTCTGGTGCTGGTGGCGGCACAACCGTATCGGTGAACACTGGTGAAAAGGGATTTACAAACGAGTTCAAGATCAAAGATGCATTCAGCGCAGAACCTATCTACAAAGAATATCAAGGAATGAAGAGCGCGTTCTCGCAGATCCAAGAGTCACTGAAGAAGGCCAACCCTATTGGTGACGTTGCAGCCGCGACAAAGATTATGAAGCTGCTCGATCCTGGATCAGTGGTCCGTGAATCTGAACTTGGCATTGCTATGGCGGCTACCGGAAAGATGGATCGCCTGACAAATTACGTTGATATGTGGAAGAAGGGCACTTTGCTTACTCCTACACAGCGCAATGAGTTCAATGCGCTTGCCACTGAATTGTTCGCTGCGTCATCCAAGGCGTACAACGACAAGCGCAATGAGTATGCTGGGTTTGGCGCTAAGTACGGAATTGATGCTAACCAGGCTCTTGGTGCTGTTGTGCCAGTGCCTCAACCAATGACACCAGCAGCAGTCGGTGGCGCAAATGCAGCGCAAAATGCAATTGATGCTGAGTTAGCTAGACGCGCCCAGCAACAACGTGGAGGTGGAATGCGATGAGCGATGGACTAGGCCAATTCACTGACGAGCAGTTACGCAAGGCGCAGGCCGGTGACTTCTCCGGCTTCACCACAGAGCAACTCATGGTGTTACGCGCTGCGCTGGCTACACCAGCAGCAGCTACAGAACCAGCCCAGCGCAGCGTTGCGCAGGACTTGGCGCGTCAGCTTGGACTTACCTCCCGCGCCGCGCTACCGGCTGTGACAGGCGCTGCTATGGGCGGCGCTGTAGGCGGTCCTCCAGGGGCTGCAATCGGCGCTCTGGGCGTCGGCCTCGGGACTATGGCTGGTGACCCTCTGGTTAACCTGTTCAACCGCGCCACGGGCTACAAGGTTCCTACGCCATCTCAGGCGTTTGAGAACATTGCTACCCAGATGGGGCTGCCAGCACCCGAGACCCCGACAGAGCGAGTGGTAAGCGACATCGTCCGCGCTGGAACATCGACCGCGGGATCTGCGCGTGGTGCTGGCGTTGTCGCGCAGAACCTGGCAAACGCCAACCTGATGCGCGGCCAGGCTGCGGGAATCCCGTCTGAGGTGTTTAGCCTGCTCTCGCGCTACCCAGCGCAGCAAGTGGCTGGCGCAGGCATGGCAGGCGCTGCCGGTGGCACTCTGCGCGAGTCAGGGGCAAGCCCAGGCGCTCAGATGGGCGGTGCGATGCTGGCGGGTATGGTCGCGCCTGGTGGTCCGAAGCTACCGTTCACGCAACGCGCCTTGGCAGCACCGGCAGCCGTAGTGCAGCCGTTCACACAAGCTGGCCGCGAGGTGATTGTGGGTAATGTGCTGAACCGGATGGCGACCAACCCAGAGTTGGCGCAGCAGCGTCTTGCGAATGCCGCACCGCTAGTTCCAGGTGTACGGCCTACAACTGCTGCCACAGCGTATGACCCTGGCCTTGCTGGTCTGGAGACACCATTACGGTCTGCGACATTTGACCCGACCAATTTATTCGGCGCAAGAATATCCTCTAACCAAGAGGCTTTGCTGAATGCCTACCGACGTCTGTCCGGTCAACCTGGATCAATCCCCTATGCAGAAGCAAAGCGTAGTGCTATTACCGGACCTATGCGTGAAGAGGCATTCGGTGCTGTAACTGTCCAACCAGAAATATTCCAAAGCGGCATTGGTCTGGTCGTGAACAGGGCAGTTCAAAACGTGCTAGACAGTCCAGTTGGCGTGCGCCAAGACGTTGAGAGCGCAATGAATTGGGCAACCAGCAGGATTGCAAAGGCTCGGAATCCTCAAGAGTTGTACGAGGTACGCAAGGATTTGGCTGCTGCCGCACAGGGCAAGTACAACCAAGAGAACCCAAGCCTGCGACTTGCAAAGGGTCAGCTTTCGGATGTCATCGGATCAATTGATGACGTGATTGAAGCCGCTGCACCTGGTTACGTTGCCTACATGACTAAGTACAAGAAAATGTCTAGTCCTATTGACCAGATGCAATTGCTGCAAGACATTGAGGCCAAAGTTGCAACGGGCCAGCCAAACATAAGCGGCAACCCAGTATTGGCTGCTGGTCCTTTGCGCCGTCAGCTTGCGATAAGGGCAGACGAGCTAGGCACTGAGCTATCGCCAGCAGCGCAGCGCAGGCTGGACGCCATCATCACTGAGATCAATCGTGGCATGGCCTCTACAGCGCCAGGAGTGAAGGCTCCAGGGTCTAACACTTTCCAGAACATGAGCATGGGCAACATGATTGGCAAAGTATTTAGCGAGTCGATGGCAGACAACACTACATTGCGGACCATGACACGCCCGTTGGATTGGCTGTACAAGCTGCCTGATAATCAAATCCAGCAGTTGCTTGTGGAGGCCATGCTTGACCCGCAGACGGCGTCTGTGCTGATGAGCAAGGCCAACATGATGAAGGTGGAGCCTCTCGCTAAGTCACTGCGCGAGAAGGCGATTCGTATGGGTATGGGAAGCGCAATCGGCGCGGCACAGGAGTAAGACGATGGCAACAGCATACCCAGGCGGTCTGCGCAAGCGCGGTGGCTTGCTGGACGAGTTTATGGCTCCAGACTACAGCTATCTTGCACGCAGGGCAGAGTTGACGCCAAAGCAACGAGAGTACGCCGCGAATGTCCCAGTGGATTTAGCAAGGGGAAGTCTCGCTGGTCTGCTTGGGTTACCGGCTGACATTGCGAACTTGCCATCAACATTGATGTCAATGCTGCCAATGGATGGTGGGTTCAAGCCTACATTGATTCCATATGGGTCTGAATATTTCCTAAAGAATCTGCCGTTGGCTCCAGCAGAAGCCAACCCACTAGGCAGAGTCGCAGGCCAGGTTGGATCATTCGCTCCAATGGTTCCGGTGAAGGGTGCTATGGCCGTAGGACGCGCTGGTGAGCGCCTAGCGGAGCGCGTTGTGCCGCAAGTTATGGAACGTGGCGGTTTGCTTAGTGAGATGGTTGGTGCAATGGGCCAGGGTACTACGTCAGGAATGGCCGCAAAGAGTAGTCCGGCTCTTGATTTAACCGGCGCTTTACGGCCTGGCAAAGCACCAGTAAGAGGCGAGACAAGCAAAGAACTTGTACGTCAACAGAAGAAATTGTTATCTGATGACGAAAAAGAAATTCTAGATACCCTCAAGCAAAAGTACCCTGATTTTGCGAGTGCGTCTAAATTTATGACAGGGCAAGAAGTGCAGAAGTTGATTCGCTCAGAATCAGCGGTGAAAGAAGTAAGCCAGTTGCTGTCAATACTTCCTAACGCCAAAGAAATGTCTTCAATGGCTAAAGCTGGGCAACCGAAACAGGGTTGGTATAGAGCATCAACGCAAGCCATTATTGATGTATTTGGTGCTGATGATGCGCCAAGGTTTGCGTCATTGCTTGCAGCACTGTCACCGCAAACAAGCGTAGAGATGAATTTGCTCAATACGCTAAACACCTGGAAAAACTGGACTGCTGCTGGACGCCCGACTGACGCCAGGGCCATCAAAGAAATTATGGGTCGCAGTGTGAGTGGCACTAAGGGTGAAGAGTCAATTCTGGGTGCGTGGGAAAATAACGCATTCAGATCGCTCTCAGCGCCAGACCCAGCAAAGGTCACTTTGTCCGGTCCTAAAGTAGATTCGTTCTACAAAAATCTTGCTGATGATGTCTATAAGGTAACAAACGACGCATGGATGGCGAACGCTCTTGGAGTAAACCAAAATCTCTTTAGCGGGTCTCCTACAGCATTGCAACTTGCAAAAGGTGATCCTGGTCTGACTCCTGGATACATTGCCACCAACGCCAGACTGAGGCAAGGCGCTCAACAAGCTGGAATGTTCCCATCGGAAGGCCAGGAGACAATTTGGTCTCTTGCGATGCCCTTGATGGAGGGCCAAACATCGATGGGACTGCCAGCCAGGAAAATACTGGATCAGGGTAAGTTGACGCCAGATATTATCCGAGGGACTCCTGATTTTTCCACTTTGCTCAACCAAGGAAATTATCAGGATATTTTGCGTCGTGCTGGGTATGAAGAACAATTGGCAGCATTAAAACCATATGAGTGGAGCCCATCAAATGTTCAACTATCCATGTCTGAACAACGCGACATTGATTCACTTGCAAAAAGACTTGAAGAATTGCACGGATTTAGGCAAATGGAGTCCCGCGGTAAGGTAATCAGCCTGCCCAGAAATCCGCAAAATCTACCCGACAGGGCGATTGGTGCTGAAACCTACGAAATGATACCTTTCTTAGGTAGCGGCCATCTTGAAGAATTAATAAATCAACCGGCTGGATCACGCGCAAACTTTTCATCTCGCGCTGCATCAGCATTCCAAGACGTCCAAGGACGAGACATTTTGTCCAGGTCTTTGTTGGATGAGAACGTACTGAAGACAAGAGGTATGCAAGGCGCTTACCGGCCACCAGGTGGAGTTCCATTTGTAGGGCCAGCATCAGAAACTGGATTACGCGCCCCGACACTAGCAAAAAATCCAATTGAAACCAATACTGGTTTTGCCAATCGTTTTGAAGTGCCGGTGACATATGCCAGCCCAGTGTCAAAGGTTGGTCCGGCTTTGAATTACCCACAAATACCCAGAAAAACTCAAGAGAAACTTGGCGCTGTAGCTGCCACCAGGGGGCTGCTTACAGCCCAGGGTGGATCGCCTTATAACGTGCAAGTGCCATATGCCAAGGGTGAAAGTATGTTCTTCCCATTAGAGAAGAAAGTCGGCGAAGATGAAATTAGGTATGCCTACAATTTGGCCGGAGATGAAATACCTTTAGCAGATTATGGAACTGGTGTTGCTGGGCTAAATTTTGGTAAGAGATTGCCTGCTGCTGATATACGACAATTGCAATCAGCATTAGGCTCAAAAGATTATGTGCCGACCTATAACATCAGCGATTATGTTGACTATTCAAATGCATGGCGGCAGCCACCAGGATCTGGCGCTGCTACAACGCAATTTCTAGAATACTTCAATAAATTATCGCCAAAGGATCAGGCTAAATTAAGCCAAGCGTCGATGGCTCCCGCTGGTGACTTGTATGACATTTATGCAAAAACAGCACAAACTAAAGGATACAAAACCCGCGAGGATTTGATGAATCTTTTAGACTTTGTCCGCAATAAGGGATTGCTGGCGATTCCTGCAGCATTGTCAGCGGGTGCAGCATTCCCAGCAACAAGTACTCCTACTCCTGGCGGCCTACTACGCGATGAGGACCTTTACCCAAGGTATTGAGAGTGTCTTCAATAACTTCCGATGGCGGTTGAACCCAGCCCCATCGTTGATAGAGAGCAGTTACGCGCTCCCCGTTGTCTCTATGAAAGGCAACTTGAATGAATTCCCCGTCCTGTTCCCAATTGGAAACAGTGGGTTCTCTTTCTGTAATCTTCATCACTTCACTCCATAAAAAGCCGACATCAGCGGATCAACTTTGATTTTCCTGCGCTTGCCACGCTCACGCGCCAGACGAAAGTCTTTCTCCTCTGGAGACTCATTCGCACGCACTCTCTGCACGCGCTCATACCCTGAGTAGGCTGGTGGCATGGGAGCGTCAGTGCCTATCCCCCAGGCGTAGACACGGGCAATCCTCCCGCTGGTGCGGGACCAGCCTGCGACGTAGACCTGGCCGCGCTCATGCATCTTCTTCATGTTGTACTCAACAGCACGCTCGGACAGGAACACGGCAGCCGCTAACTCCTTGCGCGTCATGGGGCGCTTTCTGAGGGCGCTCTCAATCTGCTTTAGGCGGGTTGGCTGCACGATCTACTTTCACTCTTTCCATCGTCGAGAACCTGTGCCCATTGGCGCACTCATACCGACGATATGTTTCGTTGTCGTACTTGTGCCTGGTCTCCAACACGCGGGTCCAGGATTTGCATTGCGGTTGTGGGCAGATCATGCGTCCCCTTGTGGTGGTGTGCAAGTGTGGATGATTGTCAGGTCAGCAGTGCGCTTGCCGCAGCGTTCGCAAAAGTTCCATTCCCTCCCAGCCAGTGCCGCTTGTTTGCCATCGTGGTAACCGCTTTGATATGCAATAGTTAATAACTCAGATTCATCCTGCGCTGGCTGTGCATCAATATGCTCCAAGCATTTGCTCAAAGCAAAATACAAATTCCCGCTGTCAATCTGCGAATCTGGCGTTCCGTATTCAGCAGCAATTTTTCTGGCCTCTAACAAATTGATAGGCTTTTGCACTGGCTGTGCCAATGCTGCTTTTTTGCCGTCGTAATAGCCGCTTTGGTATGCGATGACCAGCATGTCAGGCTCTTGCGCTGGCTTTGATAAGGCTTCTTGAACATCTTGCAACACTTGCTTATCACTGACATCTGTTCTCCCAGCCCGTGATGGTTTAAACCATGCGTACCCACAAGGCTCGCCAAGCGTTTGCGGATCGTGGCTATCCATAAAAATGGGAAACGGATTGTCAAAAGCCCAATATTCAGGCTTGCCATCGACAAAGTTTTTCCATAGCCACAGTTTTACAGGCTCCTGCGCTGGCTCCTGCAACTTGTCCGCAGCCATACGCCGCTTAGCTGGAAAGCCGCCGCCCCAGTCACCTTGCTTGCGGGCGAGTTCGTCAAACGCTTCGTCTTCAGGTGTCATAACACACTCCAAAAAAATACAATGCAAAATACCAAAGAACATCCAGTCATTACGCAAGCGGTAAATGCAATTTCATCAAAATGGTTGAGGATGTGTTTCATTGCAGGTGTCATAAAAAACTCCATATAAATGCTGCAATTCCAATGCCTGTAAAAAACATAATGAAGATAACGAACGCTATAAAAAACAACGTAACCATTTGCTGTTTTGAATCAAATCCGGTCATAGCATCCCACCTTTCAGAGTGATGCAAGTGCCCTCGATCTGGGTGACCATCTGACCACCTTTGAGCGCCATCTTTTGCAGATTTTCCTTTTGAACGTCCACCACGGCGCGGCATTGCTGCTCTGACTTGTAGGAGGTCTGCGCCT
>Ga0209087_1000665_pt1 | contig 21255 bp, 36 predicted proteins | sample S_130805_EF_Meta_FD_187321 | JGI IMG/M metagenome (GOLD analysis project Ga0209087, IMG submission 187321) | Freshwater microbial communities from Lake Simoncouche, Canada to study carbon cycling - S_130805_EF_MetaG (SPAdes) (version 2) | ecosystem: Environmental > Aquatic > Freshwater > Lake ... | reverse complement strand
CTGATTATAGTAAGTACCAACACAATAACAATAAAATTTTTTTGTATAAAGTTTTTCATATTTTTTTTTGTTTAGTTTATATTTACAATAATATAAATAAATATTCATATTTTTCAAATAAAAATAGAAAATATTTTATTATTGCTATCGATAAATCAAATGTTAAAGTTCTCTGAACAAATCGTTTTTTGTTAAATCAGGATAATTCTCAACAGTATCTTCATTGTGTTTTGGTAGTGATGACATTAACCATAAACCATCTGCTGCGTCAGGAGGTGTCATGTACATATTCCACCCCAAGAATTTGATATTATCTTCAGTGTATGGTATTTCATCCCGACCTTCGTGTCTAGCCTTTTTGAACCATCTGTACGCCTCTTCATTATCAGTTAATATCATACCACCTTTTCTCATTTGTAGTATTTTTTTTGGATGAAACGAAAGACACATGAAACTATCAGGAATATACATATTACTAGTAAACCTTCTTGCCGAATCGTATATATTATATGGTTTTAATTGATAAAGCCCTTTCCATTCAATATCCTCAAATAAAACTTTACCACCTGAAGACATTATCGCCTGAGGAACTGAAAGATATGTTTTTTTTGGAATTGTAACTTCGGTTACTTTCGAATATACACAACAAAGAAATAATGCGTCAGTACAATTATCTAATGCAACAGCATAAGGCGCTCCCGTGTATTCGGCAACCTCTTCCTCGAACATTTGAACTATTTTATATGGATTATGTTTCATTGATTCTAATTATTTTACAAGGAGATCCGTAAGCGACAACATTGTCGGGAATATCTTTTGTAACAACAGAACCTGCCCCTATTATTGTATTCTTACCAATTTTAACTCCATCTATAATGTTTACTCCAATGCCTATTGTTGTTCCATCACCTATGGTTACGTTTCCTGCAATGTTTGTACCAGGGTTAATGGAACAATAGTCTCCGATGACGGTATGATGTCCTATAGAAACATGCCTATTAATAGTTACAAAATCACCTATAGTCGTGTGTGCTGCGATTGATACCTTGGAATTTATTATTAGTCCACGGCCTAACGTACTCATTTTAGAAATGTCCAATCCATCATGAATAACATTGACAAATCGATCCATATTAGGACACAAAGTCTCCACTATTTTTATTTTATTTTTTGGTTGATAAATTCCGAGTACATAGAATGAGTAATCAAGAATCTCAAGATGATTTGAAATTTTAATAGAAAAATCTGAGTGATTAAATGGATTACCTATCGGTAAATCCAAATTGTTATATATGGTAATCTTTGGAAATTGTCTTACTGAACAAAGATTATCCAAAATCATTGTAATAATGTTGTCCCCTTTACCTAATATTAGTAAGTTTGTTACCATATCCTTTTTCTCTTAACTCGTTTGATGTATAATGTGTCATATCGAATTGATACATTATTCTATGTAATCTTTTTAATAACTCTATGTTAGTTGTTTTTTCTTTATTTCTATAATATAAATTATCTTCAAGACCAATCCTTATACCATCGAAATCTAATAATCCATAAGTTGTACTTTTTAATTGTTGAGCGCCAATCCCACCTAAACATACAAAAGATTCTAATGGACGATTGGATTTGATTGTCGAAAGGGTACCAAAATCGCATTGTCCATTATACATATTCCCCAATATAAAATTGATATGATATGGTGGATTCAATATTTTCTTCGAAATCAAATAATTCGTGTAATTTAACATTCCTGTATCGAAGCATTCTATCTCAGGTTGAACACCGTATTTGTCCATTTCCTCAATTAAGGATAAAATCATTTCAGGTTGATTAATAGATGCCCCCGTTGGAAAATTTAGTGAAGACATTGTGAGTGATCCCAAATCAGGACGTAATTGTAAAACCTCAGTTCTTTTTTCCAACTCGGGAAAATTCCTACCAGTCAAGGAAACACAAATTAATAACTCAGGGCAATGTTTCTTAATACCTTCTATAATCTTTTGGTATACTTCCTTCTTATATGTGTTGTTCAAAGTATCTTCATCTCGTGCATGTAAATGAACCATCGATATCCCAATTTCATTCGCTTCATGCACAGTATCTATTATCTCATTTGATAACAGTGGAGCAAATGAATTTTCTCTTGTTGGTTGCGTTCCTGTTGGTGTGAAGTTAATTATTTTTTTCATGAGAAGGTTATGAAAGATTTTGTTTTGAATATTTCTCTAAATTCAGTATCAAAATGTTTTTCAAGTAATGTTTTTTTTGAGTCATCTATCCGAACATAATTTATCTCATCAAAAATACCCAATTGGTTTATATGCCAATGTCTCGGACTTACATTCAAACGAACTATTTTGTCATCGTTGACAATTACAACAATATTTTCAGGATTATCTGTAAATGACCTATAGAAAACATTTAATGTTTTATTTCTATCATTATAGAATAAGTTATAATGTCTGCCAATAATAGCAAATTTGGGTCCTTTCTTAAATTTTTGCTCGGTTAATTCATTATCATGTTTGAATAAAACATTTCCTGAATTAACGAAAAGGCTTTTTGTGAACGTCTCCAAATGTTTTGGCTCAATTCTTCTCATTTCACTTTCTATAAAATCTTTATTATAGTTTTTGAAATTATCAGGCAAAGATTCTACCTTGAATGATTTTAATGAACCAAACATAAATCCATCTTCATTTCCATTATCAGTATAAAGTATTGAATCGTAAGTTTCTAATAACGCACTATGTTCAGATATAAGAGTTTCATCTAATAACTCACAATCATACTCTATATGATGTATTTTTTTGTATCCGAAATTTGCCGCAAGTTGACTTGCAGTTGAAAACATTCGGTAAATAGCAAGCCCATAAAAATATTTTTGGAAAAATATTGAATTAATCTTTATATCATTTGACTCAAAAAAATTATCTCCAAAAAGATTATAATCATCCGAAATTTCATTATTGTAATCATACACATAATACTGGCATTTTTTTTGAATATGGATTGGTATATGGGTGTGAGAAATAAGCGCAATGTGTTTACCACATTTTAATACAGAATTAATACATTTTTCTAATGCCACTTCTTGTTCTTCAGTTGGACAATATGCCGTCACAAAGATTAAATCATTCATGTAAAAAAAATAGAAAATAAATTATTTTAATCAATAAAAAACCCCCACCTTTTGGGTGAGGGATAATTTATTATTCCATCAATAACTTACATTACTCTTAGGAAGTGTCCTACCAAAGCGAATATCCCCACCAAAATAGGAACGTAAGTTTTGTTTCCACCCATAAGAGATAAATGAATCACCGTTGCGGCACTCATAAAAGATACGATAAGGATTGCCCCGAACAATGAGGTCGCAGGAATTAACAACAATACCACTCCTAATAATTCTCCTAAACCTGTCAGAAGTCTATACTTTTCCAACTTCATAAAAGCAAAGTTTCCAACCATTTCTTGGGTTCCTACGATTTTATCAATTGCTCCTTTACCTAAAAAGATTCCTGTGATAACGGACAATACCCATCCGATAATTTGTACTAATCCAAATGAGAGTAACAATCCAAAAATTTGTGTTAATGTGTTATTTTCTAAAAGTTCCATAATATTTTTTTGTTTAAGAACTATAATTTAGTTCTTTTCTGTTATATCGTCAAGAGTCCAATTCTCATTTTGTTCTTCGACCTTAATCCATGTATTTTGCCCCTCTGAGTATTGTATATTTCAACATATCCATACCAGATTTATCGGGGTTTACTACAGATATATATCTTTCAACATTCGGGTCACTAATTTGTGTTAAAAAGTTTTTGTCCTTACTTTGTCTTGCTGTTATATTCAATCTTTTTTTTCCTTCAAGCCTTTCAACTTTCAAATCAAATTCTAATTTCTTATACAACCAATAAGGGATTTTTATGTAATTGAATCCTTCCTTACCTTCCACATCACTTAAAATTTCAATTTGAGATTTTGGTAATTTTGTATTTTTAACACTGAAATGATAAACTTTGGCGTTATCCATATAATACCTATTTTCAGGATGGGTCTCTTTAATGTTGAGAATATCTATTGTTTTATCATCTTCTCCTGTAATCATATAAGCTCCAACAATACTTTTATCCTCAGGGATAAAAGTTATTTTATTAAAATCAAACATGGGAGAGTTTTCTTGTTCAGAAATCACTCCCATTACTTCTTTTATCCTGTGTATATTCTCCTGTAAGTTCATGTTATTTAGTTTTCTTTACACAGTTTGGATATCTTTTTCCAAACATTGTCTTCATACCTTTTTGAGTATAACCTTTCCAACATTTCTCAGTTAATTCACCTTCCATTTGCTCTTGTTTTTGAGTATCTTTACAACCCCTAACATACTTTCTTTTAAGGGATGGTTGGATATCAAAATTACTATCCAATAACATAAAAATCTCATTCATGATATCCTCTTGTACTGAAGTACCTCCAAAAGCATTTGCCATTACTTGATACGGATCAATATCAAAAGTTACAGTAATTAAATAGCTTTTGTACTCACCAGCTTCTATTACATCAATATCAACATCACATATTTCTTTTTCATACTGACGGACAATAACACCATCAATCAGTTTTCTGATTATTGGTACCAAACTTTTTCGAGTTTCTTCGTGTAATATTCTTCTAATAAGGTCTCTCATTGTATATAAATACTTTGAAGATTAGAATGTATTAATCATGAAGTTTAATAAACCCATCATGAAGAAATAAGGAATTCAAATTAGATATTAACTCTTTTGGGTGTTTAATATTTTCCTGTAACTTGCCAGCATTCTTTTTGTAGACCTTATTCATTTGTTCACTATGAAGTATGACATTTATAATGTTATCATCATATTCGAAATTAATCCAAGGTAATGATAACAAAGTTTTTTTCGTGAGTGATAATGAACTGTCACATGTCTTCCACCACCAATACAAATAAGAACTATTAAGCATAATCAATGCTTTTTTGAAAGAGTCAGAATCTTTCAAATAGATTTTGATTTGACCGTTTCTGTCCATGATTTGAGAAGAGGCACTTATAAAATACCTTGGAGAATTACTAACAAATAATGGAAACTCAGAATTGGATACCAAATAGTCTTCTAATTTTTCTCCATCATGAATGTATTGAACAGTATTCGGGAATGTTTTGTAAAAAACTTTCTCATTAAAAATTGTATCTGAAAGATTGGTGTCCAAACTTTCAATCATACTTTTCCTCAACTTACTTTTCCATCTTATTTGCCCTGTTGTTTTTCTCTCTTCACCAACTTGGTGAGCAACAATTATTGAAACTCTGACTTTTGCGTCTTCAAATATTTTACCAGGTATATTATCAAAATGATAAATTGTTAGAGACGGATATTCCAATAATAATCTTCTCGTTTTATTGAATTTAGTCCCATTGGTAAATGATGTTGGGTTGATTGATATGAAACCTTTAGTTGTTTTACACGCTTTTTCAATGAAATAGGCATAAATATCACTCTCTTTGTACTGAAAGTACGGAGGGTTCATAATAATATAATCGATATTGAAATCGTATTCCAAAAAATCTTCATTGAAATGTCTCGGTACAACACCAAACTTTTCTTGGAAGTTTGATAAAGCAATTTTTAATTGTCTTTCATCTTTTTCATTTATTACTAACCTATTCTGTACGAATTCTACAGGGTCATCTTGGATGGATGCCAAAGTAATTGCTAATACACCTAACCCACAACAAGGGTCAAGCCAAATACCTTTACCATCATCAAATAATTTGGATCTTAAAGACATTACCAATGAGATATCTTCAGGAGTATAATATACACCATTCTCTTTTTTCTCATCGTCGTTGTATGGGTTGGTAAAATTCATAATTATAAAGTTATTCAAATATAAAAAATTGAACTTTTCCAACCAAATTATTTATCTTGTTGGGCATCCATTAATTTTTAGTTTCAAATCAACAAGATCACTTTTATCAATTATATCATATTTTAAGTTGTAATCAATCACTTCCTTAAATTTTATTTGAGCACTATCCCGCGTTTGTTTGAAATCTTTCATTTTTTCCCTCTTTTCTTCTTGGAATTCATTATACATTTTCTGAAAATTTCCATCATAATAAATTTTTACTCGTAAAAGAACCTCATCATCTCCCCAAATATCTACAATCGTGTCTTTTTTGTCGTAAGTGCTATTCTTATCAATTCTCCCTAACTCCATGAGAAGTTGAGATCCTGTTATACTATATCTCCCTGTTTTGTTACTTTTACAAGTTGCCCTCACGTTCGCAGATTTCAAGGATAAACCTGGTAAATCTTCGCCATGTACTGATTTATTTATTTTAGAAGGTAACCCCAAGGCACGTCTTGTAATTTCCTCTCGGTATTTGGAGTTATGAAAGTCTCCTTTCGGAACTAACGAAAAAACTAATTTAATCCTTTCTTCATAACTCAAGTCCTTCGCTAAATCTAAAACTTGTTGTTTAGTGAGTATAAAATTTGTGATATTTTTTTGGTTTACATCAGACATTATTATAAATATTTGAATACATTCATTTCTTTTTTTGAATTGAATTCAATATATAAATCTCGTATAAACTCATCAAAATAACTTCGATAAAAATTTACGCGTGAATTCTTCAGTTTTTGTAAGTCCCCTAACTGTCCACAACTCCTTATCAATTAACCTTTCAAATTTTTTGTATAAAGTATGCCTCAAAAAGAAAAAATCCCAATGGTCAACAACAAACCTTTTAACATAAGTTTTATTTGGCAACCTGAACGCAAATGCTAATAATGAGCCCTCATGAAGTTTATTAAGAACTGTAAAAAATCTAAAATTGAATGATGAAGAATCTCCATAATATCCAATACTAAATAAAGTTACTTTGAAGCTGACTCTGTGTAGTTTCCATGAAACTTTCTCTAAAAACTTATTTATATTCATGATATAAGAATAATAAAAATTATCTCATTATAAAGAAATTGAAATTATTTTTCCTATCTTATTTTTTGTTATATTTCTTATTATGACAACAATTGAAAATCACATTGTGAAATACATTGACGATAAATTTGGTTTCCCTTATCTACATTATAGCCGAGAAGAACAGACATGGGTGAATGAGTTTTTCTTATTTGATATTAAAACACAAACAATGTATATTTCCGATTCAGTCAAATTTGAGTTGAATAAAAAATTCGGTAAAGGATATATTGATAATGTACTTTTGACTGTAATTAATTACTGGTTCAAAAAAACATATAAACTTGAAGTAAAGGAAGTTGAATAACTATTTACCTATATGAGTTACTTAGTCGCAAACATTCCCCCCGTAGAGGTTTTTATAGATAAAAAGTTTTTATACGATTTTCAAAAAGATGAATCAGGAAAATACTTAGGTGATGGAGAGTGGGAAAAAGGACATTGGGTAAGTGTAAAATCTATTCCAAATCGAGCCTTGTTATTCGAAACTTATGTTGATAAATTTGGAGCAGTTTACGATAAACTGCCAATACATGCATTCCGTTGGAGAGAACCTCAACCGAACGACAAGGTGTTTCCTTTGGATTTCTTACAACTTTGGGATTGCCTATCATACAACATATCTGTAATTGAGAAACGTGTCCTGAGAGGTGTTAAAACTTACACTACGATGAAGGACCAAAGTATTGTTGAAGGCGAATATTTGTTCACAATCGATACGGCTCACTCAGACCCAAATGAAATTGATTGTGGATGGAGCGAAACTCCAAACGAACACAAATGTTATAACATATCCAAATTGGAAAATGGACAAATATGTGCCCAACCGAATAACCGAACAAGATGGTATCAACCGAGCAGAACCTCGGATATAACTACTATACCTTACTTTAGATATTCAACAAAGATTTGGAAGTCAGAGGACTACAGCAAATGGCGTCCTTCGGATGAAAATTGGGATTATAATCCTTAATAGTTTTTCAATTCTCCAATAAGAACAATCGGAGTAATACCTAAAGCAGCTGCGGTTGAAAGTCTTGTGTTGCCAGCAACTAAATGATATCTGTCACCGAACTTAAGAATCAGTGGTCTATCATATTCTCCACGAATAAGTTTTTTCGCTAATTTGATTGGGTCAGATTTACGATATCTTTTTGCCAACTTCTTAACCTTATTCATTTCACCTTTCTTAATCTGATTGGATTCAGTATTTTCCAACTTACTCCAAACCTCATCAGGAATTAAAGTTTCTTCAGCATTTCTAAAAGCTCTTACAAGATCTATAACGGAAACATCAATACCCTCTTTTCTTGACAAGTACTGAACAACTCTTTGAAACTCGTCCACTTCCTTTTCAAGTTGGTTTTCTTCATTCCTACCTTCATAAAGTCTTTCTTTGAAATCTGGATTTTGTTTGTCGAACTTCTTGATAAAAATACCTGAGAGAACATTGCTCATATTCTCTTCAGGTCCACCGATATCTTGGATTTTCTTTTTTTCGTCAACTCCCATTTCTTGAGTTTGATACTCATGAACCCATTCGTGTGATAAAGTTCTTAAGATATCAACTAACATTCTACCTTTAGATAAAATGATAATCTTACTACCTGGCATTCTTACACCTGTAGTACCAGTTTGGTTTTGGTCATCCACAAATTTTATCTCCACATCTGAAGATAACGGAAGTTGGCTTTGTAAAAATTTAATAAATGAAGAGATAACCTCCACTTGTTCATTACTAACTCCTGATTTTATAACCTTGATACAAACTTTCATCAAGTATAAATATTATGATATGGCGGCATTTTACTGGTTAGTTTCTTTTGGTCTCTGTTTTTTATTTTTCTTACACTCATTACAAACAACTTTTACCAACTCTCCCATTGGATTGTTTGCTAAAAAAAACCTCATTCTTGTCTCCGATTCTAATCTTCTTACTGTCATATTTTGTTATTATTTACTAATTCAATAAATAGTTGCATTTCACCAAATATTATTTGGTGAAATGTGTTTTGTCGATCACCTTTATACACTTTTTCATGGCTTCAAACTGACCCCAAGTCAGCATGAATCGAGTTGTTCCACTAGAATCTTCCATGTGAATATCATATCCTTCTCCATTAGTCCATTCAGTGACTTCCAAAAAGTCACCTTTACCTTTTCTGTCTCCCATTGAGTTGACACAGTAATCTTCTAATTCAACAGATGCGGATTTACGCATTTCAACTTTTATTTCCGTTTTCATAATATTACACTTGATCTAAGTCATATGCTTTAGGTGAAGGTAATCCACTGTACTCACAGTAAAGTTCTTCACGTTGTTTTTCAAGTTCATCTTTAATTTCATCAGGAAAATACATTCCATCGGACTCCATATCTGATATGGTCCTGTCGATTGTCTTCAATAAAGATTTTTTCTCTGTTTCAGACAAACTTTTGTCATTGAATAAATTTTCCAAGATATTATAAAGCGCGTCTCTTCCGAATACAGGTTTTTTATACTGATACGGTTCCTTCTCCATTTTGGAGATTTCCTTAATAGTTGTGATAATAAAGAACAAAAATGCTATCATCACGATTACAGACAAAATTACAATTTCGATGTTATCCATTTCTTTTTTTCAAGTTAAAAATCATTACGAATCCTAAAATGGTAGGACACCATAACCCGATGAAAATGGCTTTGAGGGGTTCATTCAGGAATACAAAGTAATATTCCGATACCATGATTAGAATTAGCACCAAGACCAATAGTGCCAACTCTGATTTTTTGAATTTGTTCATATCTTTTTTTTAGTGAGTTTCAACCCCTAAAAGTAAAAAAAATAATCTATAAAAAAAAATAAGTGGTTAAAATTAACCACTTATTTTTTCCACCAACTTCCTTCTGAAATGATTTTTGGTTTATCATTCCTATCAATCATAATCCATTCAGATTTCACAAGTCCGAATGGCTCAAAACAATCCATGACTTGTTCCAATGTAAAACACTTACAACTGTAAATGTCAAACTGTATCATGGGTAACTCCAAATTGTCCCAAATGTGAATGGAAGCATGAGAAGTTGCCAAAGTCACGGTACCTGTTAATCCTTCATTACCTGGATCTAAAACATATACACTTGTAGGTCCAGCAACAACTTTCATCCCCACCGTTTCAACCAAGTTTATAAACCATTTGTTTAATTCCTCCTCCTGTTTTGGAGGGTTAGTTGCCCAACATTTAACAAGTAAGTGTTGGTGATAAGGATTGAATTTCTCCATCTATAATATATGTATTTTTTTACATATATATCAGGAATTAGAAAAAAGATTAATCACAATTATCAGGGTGAGGACAAGCCTGCCCAGCACCTTCGATATAGCCGTATCTAAGATTGATATTTGTACTTTTGAGGTATGGAGTTTTCTTTCCACACACAATACAAGTATCATAGTCATCAGGACGATTTATTGCGGTCACCAGTCCATCTTCATTAATAGTTAGACCAACATGTTCATCATCAATTTGAGGTCCTTCTAAGTCCCTCTTTGCTTGCCAAAATCTATCATGGACTTTCTTACCCATTTCATAGTAGTTTGATGTTGATAAAATCTCTTCTTCAGTAAAAGTAATTTTGATTGACATAATATGTAGTTTTATAATTCAATTATAATTGTCCTAAAAAAAAATTAAATATATTTATTGAGATATGGCATTTAATCAGAAAATACTCGCAGAAAAATTGAAGTACTTGATTTCAATGGAATCTTCAGGCAAATTCGAAATATTCGAATTAGACTTAGATATTGAATATGAAAGTGTATTTAGATTAAAAGATGGCGAAAGGGATCTTTATGCATATTTTTTGTATGTTAAATTTGATTATTTAATGCCAATGTCTCACGATTCAGTTTCATTTCCTCAAGATTTCAAAAATGTAATAGAGTTGTTCGAAAAAAAATACCTTTCAAGTTGGGGTCTAACAAGACAAGGAAAAATAAAAAAGTCAGAACATAATTTGGTTGATTTTTCTTGGATAGATTCAATAGATTATAAATTCGAAGAAAGACATATTTTTACGATGTCTTTCAAAATGGAACCTGTAGATTAATTTATGAACGAGAAATTAAAAAAAATCACCCTAAAACTTGAGGACTCAATCAAAAAATTTGATTCAATTCAGGACTTGTATTTCAGGTTAAAGAAAATTGCCAAATCTCAGTCAGATTATTTTAGTTATTTAGGACCAGACAACTTAATCAAGTTAACCTTGTACATTTACTCATACAAAATGACAAAAGGTTTTGATATGGGTGATAAAATGATAAACAATTTATCATTTGCTGAATTGGCAACCCCATCTGAACAACAATACTCGAAAACTTGTGAAGAATGTGAAGGAGCTGGTGAGATGAATTGTCTTTATTGTGGTGGAAGTCATGAAGTCGAATGTAAAAACTGCGAGGGAGAGGGAGAAATAGATTGTGAATATTGCGACTCAAATTATGAATGTGATGAATGTTTTGGAGAAGAGAGAATCGATTGTCCCGAATGTTATGGTAGAGGAGTTGTAAAATGTGATGAATGTGATGTGAACGGACAAGTAGAATGTAGTGAATGTGGAGGACAAGGAGAGATCGATACCGACGAAGTTGTTGTACGATTTGTTTTCATCGCAACTTGGAGCAAAAGAATCAAAGACCAATGTGAACTAAGTGTTGGAACCGATAACCCAATTATGTCTGAAGATGAATTTTCGTCATTGGATTCTGAATACCTAGTACTATCTTCTGGTGAAGGTCATCAAATCCTTGATGTAGAACCACATCAAATGTATTGTTTAAGCTATTCTGATGAACCAGCAATAAGTCTACATACACATTCGATGAACATTCTACCAACCAACAAAACGAAAAACGCAGAATATTGGAAATAAAAAAAGGAGACCGAAGTCTCCTTTAATTGGGCTCACAGGTTTGTGAAGCGTCCACCACCAAGTTTCATCTAACTTGGAAATCATCGTTTCTGAAAATCATGTTAGCAAAATCCTCCAAGTCTTCCCCACTCATATAACCAACAACATCATGCTCATTTTCAGGAAAAAAGAATCTAGTAACAAATTTCCTATCCTGAGCATCAAATACCGCAATCTCAAAAGTTTTTTCAAAATCTCCATAAAGACGCTGTCCCCCTCCAACAATAGATAACTCGTATTTACGGTTGAAGATGTTGGTCATTCTACCACCACCGTTTGGGTGTTCTTTAGACCATTTTTTTATTTTTTCGATAGTTATCATTTTACGGTAGTTAATTGTTTCAACTTTATTTCCAACAATCCAATATTATCTCTATCTCTACGGGTTTTATTCTGTTTTTGTTTCAATTCTTGAATTGTTTTACGAATAGAATCCTCCTCATTCAAATTTTCATTAGGAACATTTTTTTGAATTATTGAATCCAAAACACCATTCTCCCCCATTTTATAAACTCCATATAAAACCGCTCCAATTCCTATTATTTTTAATAAATTTTCAACTGAATTGTTCATTTTGTAACCTCCGCCTCGATTTTAGATTTGTTGATAAGATGTTCCGCTAGTGTATAAGTATCTACATTTGTTGTTATGATAGATTCAACCAAATGTTTGTAAGGTACGTGGACAAAAAAATCCACTCCATTAAAGAAAGTCAAATCGTTTTTCAACTCAATACTTCCTTGAATCATTTTAAGGAAAAGTTTGAACTGAGTCCCATTCACAAAGGTCTCATTCAAAAGGACTCCAAATTTTTCGTGTTGAATCTTGATGTTGTGGGATGCCATGTTCATATCTTCGTCGTTTGTTTTACAAATATAATTAAATTCAAACAATAAAAAAAAAATCCCCTACTTTTTTTTTAGTAGGGGAGTGAGAAAAATAAGAGGGTTTACGACCCTCCACATTGATGACCGAACTTAATCTATTCGGTCAGATATTTTAAGTTGAATAATTTCAGACAAAAAAGTCCCACAAACTCCTTCTCTCTCGAACTCTCATTTGTGGGACAAATGTTTCACAAACATAGTTAGAATATTTTATTATATCAAACTAAAATGAAACTTTTTGTGGGGGTGTTGAATCTCTCGATTCAGTTTTATAAATATAAGCAAGTTTAATAAAAAATCAAACCACTTCGAAATATTTTTTCAATATTGTTCGTAAATTGGATTCCAACCCCAATTTTTTTGTTTCTTTGAATGTGAAGTATCCACATTTGGTATGTTCATGTCCGTCTACCGCCGAATCCAAGTCAGGTAATATTTCATCAGTAAGTTCAGATATGAACACATAGATAAAGTCCTTATCAGATTTCACCCCATCTTCGATTACAGGAATTGTTCCAATGAAATCAATATCGTTCTCTGATAATTCAAAATCAGTCTCTTCGTATAGTTCACGAACAGCGGCTTCCCGTGGAGTTTCCCCTCGTTCAATTTTACCTGTAGGAATGAACCATTGATTAGGATGTGAATCCTCACCATTTCGTTTACACAGTAAACACTTATCCTTATATTTTAATATTACACCTGAGTACATTTCAACTTAAATTGTATTTATATAATTATGGACGTATCAATAAATAATCACAGATTCGAAGTTACAACATTAATCGACCCAAAATCTCAAAGAATTGGAATGATGGGTAAAAGATTTTCACACATCAAACAAGGTATGTTGTTTTTAATGGGAGGAAAAGAACAATGTTTTTGGATGAAAAACTGTATTATTCCCCTTGATATAATCATAATAAAGAACAATGTGATTGTCAACATTCATCACGATTGTCCTCCGTGCCAGCAAGATGATTGTCCATCTTATTGCGGTAATGGAAATATTGTATTAGAATTACGTGGAGGTGCTTGTCAGAAGTTAGGTATTAAACCAGGTGATACTATCAATTACTTGTTTTAGACAATTCAATCTTTTCCTTCAATACCTTCTGAAATTGATTAGCGATCATTTTGGTAAACTTGACAGTTGGCGAATCTTCCGATTCTCCGTATCTTGAACCTCCCTTTGGAGGTCTTGTACTTTTTCCAAGATAATTTAATCCTGAGATATTTGTAATACATTTGTGTCCTCCTGAGTTAGCCTGTATTAAATCCCAAGCATTTACGCCGATCTTATCTAATACACTCATTTCATCTTCAGTCAAATCCTTGAAAGGTTTTTCCATCATGTATCCAATCTTATTTAAGATTTGTTCACCATTTTCCATGAACATTATTTTTTCACCATACAAGGCTTTGAAATCTTTGAATGTGAATCCAACACTTTCAGGTCCAACACTAGTTTCACTCACCCACTTAATTGTTGAAAGTGGTACAGTTTTTTGTTTCAGTTGGTCTTCCCACTTACTTAAAACTTCTTGGGCAATTTCACCTAAATTAACACCTTTTAGTTCCCTATCTTTTTTGAAAGGATTACAAGATCCTTGAACAAGTCCCATAGGCCATGCCATAATCAAAAAGTCCGCTTCAGGGTTATTTTTATAAGGAGTATATCTATCATATGACCCAGGCTTGAACATACTACCTCCACCATATTGGAAAATAATATTATCCGTTACAACTGGAAATGATTTCATTTGTTGAGTATATTCGGCAGCATTCTTTTGTAATGCTTCAGGAGACGGAGCACTTGTGGATTTCATCCAAGATTTAATGTTGTTAAGGATAGATAACAAAGAAGGTTCAGAATCCATAACTAACATTTCCAAGAAACCTGGTTTGTTTTTGAACGCCAACAATAATTTGTTTATAACCAATCCCAATAACATCTTATTAGATTGAAGAGATTTTTCTTTATCGAATCGGTATAAATAATTTACAACATCTTCAGGTGTTAGGTTTTTTCTAGCGAAGTCCGCAGAATCTACCGTACTGATTAATAGGATATCTGAAGATGGAAATAATTCTTTTGGCGAAACTACCTGAGATAATGTCTCAACATTTGAACGTGATTGTCTAAAAGAGGTGGATTTTGTGTCTTCGGCACCAGCCTGTCTATCATGGTGGTCAGTGTGAATAACAAACATCGGTTTACCATGAGCAAAATCAACAAGAACTGGCATTGTGTCTCCTTGAGCATCATTCTTCTTCACCGCGAATTCTTTGTCTCCATATTGAATTACATGGGCATCAACAACATCAATACCATTATCTTCCAAATACTTCTTCATGGCAATGGCAGTCGTAACACCGTCCAAGTCTTGATGAAAGTAAATTTCTGCTTTGGGGTATCTTTTACTTAATTCTTTTATATCCCTTATTCCGCTCTCCTTTAATATTTTTTTCATTGAACTCTAATCAACCAAATTTAATATTTCAATGTTATGAGATATTTCGACTTATTTATTAAAGCCAACATTTCATCTCGAATATTCAACAAATCAGTATCGTATCTTGAATCAAGTTGGTCTGAAAAACTAACCAAAAATTCAGTTATCCCATCCATAAAATTTTGGATACTGAGTGATGATATATCTTGAAACATAAGAGCGAATTCAGGATCGAACTCAGGTCTACCGTATTTGCCCATCATAACTTCGGTAAATTCGTCAATAAGGTCTCCAAGTCCATCATATATTTCACCATACAATCTGTGTTTTGCGTCTCCAAATGTTTGCCAGTGTAAAAACTTCCATTGAAGTTGTATCTGTACTAATTTTTTAATAAATTCTTCTTTCATTTTTTTTGTTTTAGATTGGTAAAGGGTTCATTTGTCCAGTGAAAAGACTTCTTAGTAATTTAGCAAAAGGATCTAAATCAGGAGAATTTGATTTATTATCCGTAGATGATGAACTTTGATTTTGTTGGGTTTCTTGAGGTTCTTCAGCTCCGTATTCATCTTGGAAGTTTTGCTCCGCTTCAGGTGTTTTATTATACTCTTCCATCTTTTGTCTCATAGCCTCTTCTCCTCCTAATTTTTCAACCAGCTCATCAGGCCCAACCCAGTTTCCTAAACCAATGTAATCCAAAAATCCTAACCACCACTTACTTTGTCTCATAAGTGCTCTTACAGATTTATTTCTACCCATTAATTGTGGCATTCCACCGAAAACAGTTTTCCAAGAAAATAATCCTTTAGTTGTTCTATATCCTGTAAAAACACCAGGTGTTGATTTTACGGCTTTCGATAAGTCTTCTAATTTTTTGGCCGCGACAGCAGGTGACAGTTTCGGTAATCTCCTTGCCAATCGTCCCATTGCTCTTTGAGTAAGTTTTCCTTGTTTTCCAGCCTTTGCAAATAGTTCAATCCAACCTAAAATGGTATTTTTAAGTCCGCTTGTCATGAAACCACCTGGAACTCTTTCTACAATACTTTTTAATTTTGGACCAACATATTCCAATCCTTTTACAAAAGTTCCTGTAATACCACCTTGACTGGCAAGTTTTGCCAAATCCGCTCCCGCTTTTGCCGTATCACCCGCCTTTGCAGTTTTTAGTACTGCCTCAAGTGCCTTTGCAGATGGAGCACCTATTTTGAGAGCTCCCATTACAGGTTTTGCAACCACGTCACCCGCATAAGGTACTGCCGATATAATCGATAAGAATCCAAATAAAGTTTCCCCTTGTGTTAAGTAAGATATACCATTGACTAAATCAACAACTCCCGATGGGTCAAAGATACCTACGATATCTCCCAATGTATTGTACCAAGCTTCTTTTAATAACTTTGATTTTTTAGGATAAGCAACCTTCAAAAATTCAACAACAAAGTTTTTTTCTTCATCAGAAAAATTATTCCACTTATCTTCAACAAGTTTTAATTTTGATTGTCTTTCAAGTACACCTTTGATTAATTCAAATTGGCTTTCATTTATGATTATCTCTGCCATTAATATTTTTATTTATAAATATCATTATAAACAAAAAAAAGGTCTTATAGACCTTTTTTAAGTTTTTGATTCGAAATCAAGAACACCTTGTTTTTTTTGATTAATAAAATGTTGTACTCTTTTAGTCGCCACTTCGCAATAATTAGGACTCAATTCAATTCCGATCCATCTTCTGTCGAGAATTTCAGCCGCAACCAAACTAGTTCCGCTTCCAGCAAACGGATCCATAACAACATCATTCTTATAGGTTAGAATTTTTATCGCTTTGGAGGGAATATCCATTGAAAATGTTGCCTTTGTCTGTTGTTTAGTGTCCGCAAAGTATTCCCACTGACCGTAAACCAAACTCATAAATTCTTTCTTATCTTCATCTTTGTATACAGTCTTCTTCTTTGTACTACCATCTTCTTGTTCAACATCAACAATCTCAAATCCCCATTGTGTCTCACCTTTAACTTTCTTAATCCTATCTTTTTTATAGGCAAGAATCACACATTCTTTTGGATTATAAATATAAGGTCCGCTCGGAGACATCCAAGAACCCCAAGCGGTGGTCTTACTCCTGTGAGGAGAATCTTCGTCAAGGTCAACCAACCCATAAAATTTGAACCCAACCTTTTTCATAACAGACCAAAACTCAGACATGAATAATACTCTTCCTCCTCTATCTTGAACATTGATTTCATAAGGAATATTAACCGCAATCCTTCCGTCATCTTTAAGAACACGAAATGATTGTGTCAGCCATTCTTCTGTAAACTTCCAATAATCTTCCATAGATTGTTCATCATCATGAGTATCATAGTCGATACCGACGTTGTAGGGAGGAGATGTTAAAACTAAATCAATTGATGATTCAGGTAATTTACCCATCTCAACAACACAGTCACCATTTATAATCCTATTTGTTTCTATTGTCATTATAGTTTTCCTTCTTTTCTCATTTGTTCTCTAATCTTTGTTGCCGAAATATCACCAACTTCTTGAGGTGGAACATGTTCAATAATATCATATCCGACACCTCTACCAAAATTAATGGATTCAATATCAGGAATCACTATAACCTTTACTCTTCCATCTGAAATCAAATCTTCAAGTTCATTAGAAATATTTTGATAAACTTGGTCCGAAGTGAATGGATTCTTTTCATCAGGTTCAATATCTCTTACACAAATAAGAACATTTTTACCTTCATCAAGACATTGGTTCATTAACCATCTGTGTCCTTCATGAAAGGGTTGATATCGCCCCACGAGCATGGAATATTGTTTTCCACCAGTGTTTTTTAGTTTTGGGTCTCCCTCTACGTGAATTTTTTTCATTTTTGTTTTTAATTTGTTTTTATAAACTCCAAAATAATATTCGCAGAATCATTAATTGAAACATTCGTTGTATCAATATCTATATAATTTTCTGTTGGAGGTTCATAGTCTTGTACGAAGAAACTTTCTCTACCACGTATTTCTGATGTATGAACATAAACTTCAATAAGATTATTACCCATCTTTGATTTGAACTTATCTCTTTGGTCTTTATATGGAGACACTAAGGAAACAAATAGGTGTTTACCTTTGTTATGAAGATATTCTGAGATTTGTTGAGCAAGTTCAATATTTTTTCTACGCCCAACTTCAGAGTAATCCTTATTTTCAAATAAATCCCTCAAATCATCTCCATCAATATGAAATACATCCGAACCCATGTTTAACATCATTCGTTTACATAGGGTTGTCTTACCTGAGCCAGGTTGGCCTGTTAACCAAATTATAGCCATTTTTCTAAATTTATTATTTTTCTAAATTTTTAATTTTTCTATCCAAATAGAAGGCAGCTTTTTTCAAGTCTTCGAGTTCTTTTGCCGGATCTTTTTTTCCAGCTCTAGCAACATACTTTACAACATTAAACAAGTAAGCATCTTTATCCAAATCCCAAGCTTCACATACTTTAATCACTTCGTAATTATTCTCTGCTCCACCATAATGATTCGGGTGGTTTACCATTTCTTTACTCATTTTTACCCCATTTTTTTCCAATGTATTCATTGTATCTATCGTATTTTCTTGGACTATACAACATCCAAACAAAATAGATATCAAAAAACCATTCTATTTTTTTTATAATTTTTTTAATTCTTTCCAAAATATTTTTCGATAGTCTCCAATCTGTCATCAGCATCTGATAACATCGATAATGCCTCTTCAGCGTTATTATAGAAATCTTTGGTGGAATGGTCTCCAATACCAACACCAGTATTACCCAATAAGTCCAAAGTCAAAAGCGCCTTCGCTTTATCTGCCTCAGCTGAGGTCTTCAACATTTTAATTAAGTTTTTGTTCATAACTTCCATTTTTATAATTTGATTAATTTTATAATTTCTTCATCAGTTTTTCCCTCAAGATGTAAGTTGTAAATCGAGACACAAGTTGTATCACCAAAATATAACATATCACTCTTACCGAAATATTCTTTTAATTTACCTTGTTTTAGGGCAGAGACACATTGGTCAAGAATTACCCATCGCTTGTTTAGACTCATATCAAAAATATAATAAATTTAGTTTGTAGAGTCAAAGTTATTAATTTTTTCAAAGTTTACAACTTGAAAAATATAAGACATAACTTTTCGCTTAATAATCGGAACCATCGTCTCTTCAAAAGGAAAATTTTGAGAACATTTAATCTCGAATATAGGTAGGTTTTTATAAAAAGTGGTATCATTCCATTTCGAATTACTTTCAATTATTTCTGTGAGTGTTTTCTCATCAACTGCCCCCTCAGAGATTAAAGTCAAATGAGTTCGATTTGTAGATTTATCTTTCTTATCAGATTTAATCTCATACTCCCAAACATATAATTTTTCTTCTGATTTACGATAAAAAAAGATATATCCTGAACCAGCAATTAAATTGTTTTTATTTTTTCTCAAAAATAAATCTATAGATTCAAATGCTATATTCCAAATTGATTTGGCTATATTGAAAGCGTCAAACAATTTTGGAGCCGAAAATTTGAGAGTTTTATTTAATTCATCTTCTTCTTCATCACTCAATTTTCTTGGTTTTTTTGGTGTCAATTCCTTAACCAATATTTCATCGTCGGGAGATTCAAACTTTTTGTTGGTTAACAAAAGTGTATTTTCCTTAGAGATTGATTGGATGTTTGCCAAATGTAATGATAACTCCACAAAATTTGGGTATAGTTCAAACTTGTCGAAACTCTTATCACATTTTTGTAGATAGTCCAACAAGGTATATTTGTTGTACTCAAAATCCAATGGTTCTTTGTAAAGCCATTCAGGATCTAATTGGAATGATATTTTTTTCTTTCTACCCATATAAAAATAATAATGGTTAAAAACTTTTAATCAATTCTCATCACAAAAAATAAATCTCCATCAACAAAAACCTCATCAGCAGTTCCATCGTATCTATTAAGGGTGTGTCCGTATCCGTCAATATTTATAATTTCTTCAATGAATTCCCTTTTATTGATGAAGTTTGAAATATCCAAACCAAAATCATCAATAAATTGCATAGGGTCTCTTTTAACTTCAGATACATTATCGTCAATTACTTGACTAACTAAGGTTTCAGGGTAGTCACCATCGGGGTCACCCTTTATCATTTCAATTTCTTCATTAAATTCTTCGATAATAACTTCCAACTCTTCGATTTTTCTACGGTACCACTCATCGTTTTCTCCCCCCAAACCCTTCAAGAATTGTTCAATACTTCTTCCAAGTCGGTCTTTTCTCATTTCAAAAATATCAACTTGTTCTTTTTGTTTACTAGACAACATTCTTTTATCGTCACCTAAATAACTTTCAGGGTTACTATAAACATCATCTTCATAAAAATCTCTGGCATAGGCTGCCACTTCTTCGTTGTCAATGTGTTCTTCTAATAATGAGTGGTAAAACCCTCCATACCCCTCTTCATCTATGTAGTCTTCGAGATATTCTTTCGCACTTGACATCATCTCATCGTCGGTACCAACTGCAAAAATTCCAACACCTTCTACCGCAAATTCATCTGTGTCATAATAAGAACCTCTATGCTCAATATCTGAAATAGAAACTTCATCAGGATCTTCCCCATTTTCAATCAACCACTCATAAAGGACATTAGTCTTTACGTCAATCATGTCCGCATAACCTTTTTTTGAATCTTGCTCAGGTAATATTCCTTTTATCATCGAAAATTTCATTACTTTTTTATTTAATAAATATCTTTATGCAATATAATTAAAGTAAGGAACTATTTATAAACATAAACAAATTAAATTATCGTCACTATGGGATGCGGATGCAAAAACAATCAGTCACAACCTCAAACACAACAACAGCAATCAACTGTTCAATTAGCAAAAGAACAGCAAAATGA